>JABUBN010000026.1_pt1 | contig 43821 bp, 45 predicted proteins | sample 7240341 | NCBI WGS metagenome assembly JABUBN01 (sample SAMN07256345, study PRJNA390944) | subsurface metagenome | isolation source: Methane hydrate marine sediment | place: Pacific Ocean: Eastern North Pacific, ODP site | reverse complement strand
CATCAGCGCCAGTAATTTCCGCTGCGCTGATTATATTTGGGATATTAAGATAACTCTCATCCGAAGGTGCGGGTCCAATGCAGATACTCTCATCAGCAAACCTTGTATGTAAGGAACCATTATCTGCCTCTGAGTGGACGGCTACTGTCTTTATCTTCATTTCCTGACAAGCACGAATTACCCTCAATGCAATCTCGCCCCGGTTAGCTATTAAAATCTTTTTGAACATTAAAATTTCCTCCTCTTTCCCTTAGAAAACCTTACTTCGTCAGATTGGTCTATCCCCACAGTAAGTCCAAACCCTCCTAATGGGGTTTACCCTCGCCCATTCCTAATGGGAGGGGTTTACTTATGTTTTTTCTTTGGGCTCTTAGATGCTTCTTCTCTTTCATAATAAGGGTCTATCAAAAACATATCTTGCCCATATTCTACTGGGTGACCGTCCTCCACCAAAATTTTAACTACTTTTCCCCCTTTATCAGCAGAGATCTCCCTCATAATTTTCATAGCCTCAATAACGCAGATTTTTTGTCCAGGTTTGATGACATCTTTAACCTTAACCAGAGGAGATTGGTCTTCAGAAAGTGAATTATAAAAAGTTCCCACCATGTGAGACTTAATTGTGGTATACTTTTCTAAAAAAGATAAGGATTCTTCTTTAATTTGCTGGGAACTCTCCTCCTCTGTCTTGGGACCGGAAGGAAGAGTTTCATAAGCGCCTGTTTCCTTCTGGGCTAATTCTTTTTGTTCATCTAAATTAGGTGCTCCCCTTTTAAAACTTATTTTCGTTCCGTCCCTTTCCCATATAAGCTCTGTAATATCGGCATCTTTTATAAGGTTGACAAATTCTCTTATCTGCACTAGTTCTTTTGCCTTCTTATTACTGCTATTCTTACTCTTCTTCTTTCTCATAATCCCTCCTCAGAAACTTTTCTCTGCCTTACCCATCAAAGGGTTAATAAATAAATAGGCCACTCCAACCAGTGGCCAAAAAATTCTGTTTGAATCTATACTCTCTCGATATATTTTCCGGTCTGCGTGTCCACTCGAATTGTATCACCGGTATTGATAAATAGAGGCACCTGGATTTTTGCCCCTGTTTCCACTTCAGCCGGCTTGGTCACATTAGTAACAGTATCGCCTTTCTTTCCCGGTTCTGTATAGGTAACCTTAAGTTTTACAGAGTTGGGCATTTCTACCCCGATTATCCGCCCTTTATATATAAGAACTTCTACTTCCATATTCTCTTTTAAAAACTGTGTACCCTCACCTAACTCTTTTTCCGTAAAAGGAATCTGCTCAAAAGTTTCCATGTCCATAAAGTAGTAATTCTTCCCATCCTTATATAAATACTGCTTTTTTCTCCTTTCCAGGAAAGCCTGTTCAAACCTATCTTCAGGACGAAAAGTCTTTTCCATAATCCGTCCTGTGGCCAGGCTCTTCAATTTTGTCCTCACCATAGCTCCGCCCTTGCCGGGCTTATGGTGCTGGAACCAGATAACAGTGAACAGCTCGCCGTTAAGTTCAATATTAATCCCGTTCTTAAAGTCCCTGGCTGAAATCATATACTAAACCTTTTCTTCCTCTCCCCTTGGGAAGAAGGCTGGGTCTGCCCGTGCGCCTGCCCATTCTGGGCCTTAACGGCCAGGGATGAGGGGACTATCCCTCTGTTAAAATCTCACAGCCTTTTTTCGTAACTAAAACCATATCTTCGATTCTCATTCCGCCAAAGCCTGGAATATAGACTCCCGGCTCAACAGTCAAAATCATCCCCGTTCTCAAGACCTGCTTGCTATTCTCCTCCACCCAGGGGAGTTCGTGGACGTCCAGTCCAATTCCATGGCCAGTCCTGTGGATAAAATAGTTACCCAGCCCAGCTCGGGCAATCGTTTTCCTGGCTGCAGAATCGATACTTGAACACCTAACCCCGGGTCTTATCTTCCCTATAGCAGCTCTCTGGGCCTTGCGCACCACCTGGTAAATCTTCTTATATTTGCCTTTGAATTCAAAGGACAATGTAGCCCGGAGACTTTTTCCAGAATTATTCGTTATTATACCCAAAAATAGAGGTCTTGTCAAGTCGGAACAGTAACCCTTGTACACGCATCCCATATCAATAAGCAGACAGTCGCCCGACCTTATCTTCCTCTCTCCTGTCTGATGGTGAGGATAGGCAGTATTCTCCCCAGAAGCAACTATAATCTCAAAAGAAGGCTTCTGGGCACCTCTTTTCTTCATAAAATATTCGAGCTGGCAAGCAATGATTTTCTCCTTCATTCCTATTTTAATTCTCTTTTTTATGAACCGAAAAGCTGCCACACAGAGCTGGGCACTCTTTCTGATAAGGCCCACTTCTTCTTCTGTTTTAACTATCCGCATCCCTTCCACCAGGCTATCTAAAGGCACTAACCTGATTCTCCTGAAAGCCTTTTCCATCTCTTTATATCTTTTAATTGAAACTCCTCCTGCTTCAAAACCCAGCCTTCTTATTTTTTCACCAGTGAGAAATTTCCCCAGCTTCTCCCAAAGTTTATTCCTGAAGCCCATCACTTCGAAGTTTCTCGCTATTTCCTTAGCCTGCTTGTATAATAACTCGGGGACAAAAATCTTCGCCTCACTTCGAGTCACCAGAGCGAAGCTGCCTTCCGCTCGAAAACCACTCAAATAGAAAAGGTTCGAAGGGCTAGTAATTAAGAATCCCCCAATCCTCTTCTGTTTAAGAATCTCTCTTAACCTTCCCAGTCTATCAACCATTCTTCTTCCCCACCGTGAGGGTAGCAACAAAGCGCTGTCATTGCGAGAGAGCCCCGCACACTAAATGTGCGGGACGACCGAAGTCCCGATTCATCGGGACCACGCTCCTTTCAGTCGCTCGCAATGACATTTGTAGATTATCCCTTCATCCCCACTGCGGCCCTCAATGCCAAAAGATAGCTATCCGGACCAAAACCACAAATCTGGCCAACAGCCACCGGCACAATTAAAGACTTCCGACGAAACTCCTCCCGTCCATAGATATTTGACAGATGAACCTCGATAGTGGGAATCCCTGTAGCGGCAATAGCGTCCCTGATAGCCACACTTGTATGGGTGTAAGCAGCAGGATTAATGATTAAAAAGTCGAATTTACCCTTGGCTTTTCCAATAGTCTCCACAATCTCGCCTTCATGGTTAGACTGGAAGAACTCAAGTTCACATCGCAGTTCTTTAGCTAATTCGGCCATTTTTTCGTTAATTTCCTTTAGAGTCAACCTGCCATATACCTCAGGTTGCCTCTCACCTAAAAGGTCAAGATTGGGACCGTTAATCACTAAAAGCTTCATTTCCCCCTCCTAACAATTCCGAAGACTACTCCATGAGTCCTGTAACTACACTTCTCACTATGTCTTCTGGCACATCATTCCTCACTACAACCTTTCCCATCCTCTCTGGCAAAACGAACCTGACCTTCCCTGCCCGCACCTTCTTGTCCAGAGAGAGGACCTGTATGATATCGTCTACACTTAATTTCACTCCAATTCTTCCTGGCAAACCAGCTTTTTCAATTAAATGTTCAATTCTATCTCTTGTCTCTTTTTTAAACATCCCCATTTCCTGGGCAATTCTACACGCGCCAACCATCCCAATTGCCACAGCCTCGCCATGCTTGTACTTCTTATAATCAGTAAGAGCCTCGAGTGCGTGGCCCAGAGTATGACCAAAATTGAGAATCGACCTCAGCCCTTTTTCTCTCTCATCCTTTTCCACAACTCCTGCTTTAAACTTGCAACAGCGAGCTACAACCCTCTCCAGCACCTCCAGATCGAGTTCTCTTAACTTTCCAATTTTCTCTTCCAGATATTCAAAGAATTTTTTATCGAGAATAATGCCATATTTAATCACCTCAGCCATCCCTGCCTCCATTTCCTCAACCGGCAGTGTCTTCAAAACAGCAAAATCGATATAGACCAGAAATGGCTGATAGAAAGAACCCACCAAATTCTTACCTTCCGGAAGATTGACCGCCACTTTACCACCTACGGAACTGTCCACCTGAGCCAGGAAAGTAGTGGGAACCTGAACTATGGGGAGACCACGCATAAAAGTTGCTGCTACATATCCAGCCAAGTCACCAATCACCCCTCCTCCCAATCCCACAATAATAGATTCTCTCTCCAACCTGTAGTCCACACACTTTGTATACAGTCTATTCGCCTCATCCTGGGACTTATGCTCTTCACCATCGGGAACCCGAGCCACAAAGACTTGAAATCCAGCCTCCTGCAAGCTCCTCTCCACCGTCTCCAGGTAGTATTCTGCAATTGTGGGATTAGTAACAATAAGGCTCTTAATCCCTTTTGTGTATTTCTTAAGCATTCTACCAATCTCATCCAGGGGGTAACCTATAAGAATATCGTAACTCTTCTCACCCAGTCCCACTTTTACTGTTTTCACTATTCTCTCTCAGATAAAAATTTTATAATCTCATCCACAACTTCTTCTATCCCTTTATTAGAAGTATCAATCATCCTGCTACATCTCTTATAAAATCGTTTTCTCTTTTTTAAAAGTTTCTTTATTTCATTTACAGGGCCATCCACATTTAGTAGTGGTCGATAATTCGTCTTACTTGTGCGCTCAAGAATCACTTCAGGTGAAGCGGTTAAACATATAATTACCCCATTTCTTTCCAGTTCCTCCATGTTCTCACTTCTCTGAACCACTCCCCCGCCAGTATCTATAACATAGTTATCCAGCATTGCCACGCACTTAACAGCTTTTGTCTCCACATCCCGGAAGTAGGGTTCACCCTTTCTCTTGAAAATTTTAGGTATGGACATCCCCGCATCTTTCTCAATCATCCCATCGGTATCAATATATTTCATATTTAATTTTTGGGCTAACTTTTTCCCTACAACCGTCTTGCCAGTGCCCATCATTCCTGTTAAAACAATGTTCATGGAAAACCCCAATTTAACTCATAACGTAGTTATAGAAAAATGCAAATTAGTATACAATTTTTTAAGAAATAAAACAAGTTTAAAAATTCTCGTTATGGATTTAAAAACATTGTTTTCTGTGACTGAAATGCTCTTTACTAGGGAAAGTAATACTTCTGGAGGGAAATCGCCTCAGCCCAATGAGGCCGGGAAAAATTCATTGAGGTTGGTCGAAACGGATAATTACTTCTATTTTGGGGAAATATCTTTTGATGTCTCTCTCTAAATCAGCAGAGAGGTTGTAAGCTTTGCAATCTCGGTTCCCATTCTGTTTGTTGAAATTTAAATAAACTCTTTGTTGTAAATTTAATGATTATTCGTGTTCGGGTTCTTATTCGTTTTCAGGTAGTTCATTCTCCATTTCTTCTCTTTCTTCGCCAAAGTAAAAATATGGATAGGGTATATCAGTCGGCGGTATAACAGCAGGATAAACTCCATAAACAAGTTGTGCATTCCTATCAATCAAAGTGTCAAAAAGTGGTTGTTCCAAACGAACATACACAGTCTTTGTTTTCATATTTCGTATATACACCACTCTTACTTTTTGTCCTGGTGACATTTTACTAATAATTTTCCGTAGTTGCAAGGTATCCCTCATCCTTGTATTTCCAATTCTTCTAATAACGTCTCCTCTCATTACACCCGCCTCAGCAGCCGGTGAACCGCTAATCACCTTCCTTACTAAAAGGCCCCGGTGAAAAGGTAAATTGAAGTTCTTTACTACCGTCTTATCAATAGGAAGAACCTGAATACCTAACCAGACATGTGAGAACCCTGCACGATTTTGTACAAGTGATGCAGAAATCTGTGTTTCGTTTTTTCTGGTAAGGGAAACAATAAAAACTAAAATTAAAACCTTAATAAAAATAATAAGAAGTAAAATTTTTGCACTAAAAATAAGAATTTTTTTCATGGAGTTTCCTGTTTACCTGACATCACCCCAGGGACTGTCTTGGGTAGCCTTTTCGCTGGCAACACCGATTCACTTAAATTACCAATGCCCACTTTTACTTTTTTGCATTTTGTACATTTCAGACAACGAATACACTCACTTGAATTCGGATCCTCATATATTTTTATCTCCATCGGACAATCTTTTAAGCAAAGATTACATTTATCACTACATTTAGAAGCATTTTCAACTTTCATCCTGATTAAACTGAAACGATTGAATATGGAAAATATTAACCCTAATGGACACAAGACTCTACAAAAGGGCCGTTTAGAAATCACTATGAAAATAACAAAACCCACGAGAATGGCAATTTTAATGAAAAATAACAGCCCAATCGTAGCAATATCAACAGTGGGTTGTTGAAATTCAAGATTGATAGGATTCCAAAGCACCCAGGGAATGGCTGCTTCCAAAGTGCCGGGCGGACATAACTTGCAAAACCACGCTTCACCGTGTAGGTAAGGTATTAATACGACTAATCCCAGGAGAGTGGCATATTTGAAGTAATCAAGCCGATGAGGAATCTTTATTTTTACACTTTTAATTTTGTACATCAGGTCTTGAAACAATCCCACTGGACAAAGCCAGCCGCAGGCCATTCTTCCCACGGCTACCAAAAGGATTCCTAAATGGCCAAGTAAAACATAAGGTATCTGACGGATTACCATATAATGTTGAATTGTTCCTAAAGGACAGGAAAAAACAGCTGCCGGGCAGGCGTGACAGGTGACAAATGGGATACAGGTTGCTTTTAATGGTCCTTGATAAATTTGTTTGGTAGCAATAACTCTCAGATAAGCGTGAGAGATAACAAATCCAAATATTTGAGTAATTCGTCTTAGAAGTTCCATCATATAAATCTTTGGAGTAGCAGACTTCAGTCTGCGTCATAATTAAGTATTGTGTCCCCAGAATTGTGTCCCCAGAATTGATTATTCGCCAACTCCGATGCACGATAAACAAAGAGTTGCTCCGTTATGTTGTGTTTCAGGGACATTTCCTATTTTTTTACCATAGCCTACTAATAGAGTGCTCAATATGATTATTATCAGAATTACAATCCATCTATTCATTTTTTAATAAACCGGTATCGGAGAACCCTTCATTAATCTGCTATGAATTTTTTTGGTAACATTCAGTCCAAACATCAACACCTTACAATTAGGACAGCGGGGAAGCCCTACAGTTTTACAACTAGGACAAATAAAATGTCTGCTGGGTTTATCCCAATTCATTGGCGAACCGCAATGCATACAATAAGCCAACCCTTTCTTTTTGCAAAGAGGGCAGATACAAACATTCTTTTTTCCCATAGTTATAGTAGTATGTTCAATTAATTCTTTTTTTAGCATGCTTTCTTGAAATCTAAAATTTACCACGAGAATAACCAAAAATGCTACCACAACAAGAGTCATTATCCATAGTTTAGACCCTAAAACAGAAAATTTATTCTCCATTTGACAGCTACACTTTTTTCCCGAAAGTACAACCTCTTAGAAAACTCTGGCGATGGCTTTTAATCACCATCTCCGTTAGAGGTTTTATTTCCTGTTATCTCTGGTTTACCATAGGTCTTTCTAACGGGGCAAACTTTAGATAATAAGAACATTCTGTGCAGTTCTTTTCGCAAAATATCTTTCTGTGACCTGTCTCTTCTCTTAAAGTAAAACACCATCTGGTTCTGGTGAGATATACCACGCATCTTGTGCACTGATGGTCTGATTTATCATTCTGTTCATGATATTCCCAGCACCACTGAAAATTATTGAAATAGTCCTTGTAATAGTCGCAATCTTCACAGAGAGAATTACAAAAAATTCTCTTATGACCTACTTCTCCCCGTAGCTGGAAACATTTCTTTGAGTGAGTTAGGTAGACAAGACAGCTTCGACATTTATGACTTTCATAGCCATCTTTATTACAGTTCTGATGATATTCCCAGCACCACTTGAATCCCATCTCAGGAGAAAGTAACTCCAGATTAGACAAATCCATATTTTTTTCTCGTATAAATCTGATCAGTTCAGAAAGCAAAATACGCCGGTGACCACCGGCGGTCTTCTGAGCATGGAGTAATCCTTTTTCAACCCAGTTGATAATGGTGAATCTGGTAACTTTACAGTATTTTGCTACTTCAGTAGTGGAAAAATATTTTTTCATAGTCTCACCCTTATCGTCCTCTAATCATCCTCCTGCCACAGTTAGGACAAACCACCGTATAGGCAGGAATACCGAACTGATGTGGCATAGTATAATTACAATTTGGACAGATTAAATAATCTGGACGTCCAAATCCGGCTACTGGCGAAGAAGGAATGCCTCTATTAGGCCAGGCAATTTGTTGATTTGGAGTTTGCGGTGTTCCCAGAGGACATCCAGGACACGCGCCAGGACAAGGCATAGCAACTTGTTGAGTCGGTATCTGCGGAGTCCCAAGAGGGCAACCTGGGCAGTGGAGGGGACAAGGCATAGCCACCTGCTGTCCCTGGCCAGCAGCAGGCTGGCAATAGTTCCTTGCAGGACAAGTAGCACAACCTGCGATAGGTATAGCGTTCCTTACTGACGGAGAAAAATTGCCTCTGGGATCAATGGGTGCGACTCTAAATTTTCTTAATGGTTGCATCGATGTTCCGCAACCCGGACAAAGTGCTGAACCAACTCTCAGACACCGGGGACAAAAGTAAATACCTGTTCGTGGGTTCCACTCCATGGAAAATCCACAATAGAAACATTTAGGTATACCGACCGCTCCACAATTAGGACATATAGCAGCAGTCCTTCCGCCAGAATAATAGCTCTGCCCTCCAGCAATCATAGTAGCCTGATTATCAACCATAGGATTTTTTTGATAATCTTTTTTCAAATCAAGCAACGATACTATAGTTAAACATATCAGACAGAGAAAAACACCTATGGCTATCCATATCAAGTGATTTTTATTGTAACTTTTATCCTGATGCATAACCTTCTCTCTCTTTCATCTCAGAAATGGAAAATTTTTGTCCTTTAATCTTTCAGCAATTAACCGCGCCGGTGAATCACCTGTTCTTAAAATTATTCTTGCTTTACAGTAGGGGCAAACAATGCTCTGCGGCGGCAAAAATCCTTGATAAGGAATTGTCATAATAGTCTTACAATTCGAACAAACTATCGTCCAGCCATTCCATTGAGGGTCGTAAATATTAACAGCAGCTTGCTTCATCGGATTTTCTATTCTTTTTTTCGGCTGACCGAGAACATTGGGACAGGGATGTTGCCCTGGCAGACCGTAATGCGTAGGAACATTGGCCTTAGTTGTCAATATCAACTGATTACTCTTATATTGCTTAATTCCATCGGCGACTGTCCCCTCTGCTCCTATATATACCTCTATTTTTGAATCGTTGAACTTCTTGATTGGCTCAGGACCGATATTCTTGCATACAATCACACCCACTCTTTTTTTGACCAACATCGTTCCCACCCGCAAACCAACAGCGTGCGCTTCATTGACAAAAGGATTGGGAATCGTCCAGAAAACTTTCCTGTTCACATCGTAGACGATAAAATAGGGAGCTCGTCCAAAATATTCTGATATTTGGGCATTCAAGTCATCACCTTTGGCTGGAAGAGCTACTTTGTTCACATCTTGAGTAGGGCCAGAGACACCCTTTGACCCAAGAAATGTCCATATCCCCGCTGCTATCAATATTGTGCCTAAGATTAAGGCAATTAAAAAATTCTTGTTGCGTATCGGTTTCTGAATCATGGCATTTCACCTCGCCCTTTTAGTAATGCCTTGTCCCTCAGGGCAAGGAGCAATGAGATGCGAAACTGCAAACTGTTCACAGAACACCTCGACGTTCACGGCAAGGGATGGGATTTACCCGTGCGCAAATAGAGAGCTCTTTTCTTCCCTTGACGAATGACTACTAATTTTATTTTCTTTCCTGGTCTTATTTTATCCATCGTATTATCAAAATCGGTAATAGTCTCTATCACTTTACCGTTCAACTGCACAATAATATCTCCCAACTTCACTCCGCCTCTTTCTGCAGGTGAATCCATGATTACTTCTACAACCTGCAATCCATTTTGTCTTGGTAGTAATGAAACTCCCAGCCAGGAACTATTTACTGACTTCCCGGCAACAAATATGACTTGATTAGTTGCCGGACTATCCATAACACCAGGAGCAGGATTAAAAAGAACTGGCTGGGGTGATGTTTGCGGTGTTCCCAAGGGACATCCGGGACATGCTCCAGGACAAGGCATAGCAACTTGTTGACTCGGTATCTGTGGAGTACCGAGAGGGCAACCGGGGCAAGCTCCCGGACAAGGTAAAGCTACCTGTTGTGGGGATGACCTGAAATTCCAAGGGCACCTTGGTAAAGGGCACACACCTCGAGAATCAAGAGCTACCCCGCAATAAGGACAGGGTTGTCCCGCTCCCCAACCTAAAGCGACTGGAGAATAGTTGTTGGTTGCTTGTTGAGCAACCAAAGCCACAGGAATATTTTGATTAAGAAAAGATTTAGCCTGATTAATGGGAATAGCAAAGCCTACTCCGGTAAACGTACCATTGGGGGCATATATAGCAGTATTTATGCCTATTACTTCCCCGTTCATGTTAACCAAAGGTCCACCTGAATTACCTTGATTTATTGATGCATCAGTCTGAATCAAGCCACGATAGACTATTCCATCGATATTCAGGATTCTGTCTTTTGCGCTGACAATGCCTGCTGTAATAGTTTGCTCGAAACCAAAAGTGCTACCAATAGCCATAACCCAATCACCAAGTCTAACCATTTCAGAATTGCCGAGTTTGGCTACAGGTAAAGGCTCATCAGGAATAATTTTCAGTAAGGCTAGGTCCATATTGATATCTATCTTTACTACCCGGGCCTGGTGAAATTTTGATTTCATAGGATTCAGTCCAGTTAAGGTTACGTGTATATCTTTCGCCTGTTTAATTACATGCAAGTTTGTAAGAATATATCCCCGGCTATCGATAATTATTCCCGAACCAATTTTTTGCTGACAGGGCAGTGAAGGAACGTTTTGAACGAAAGGGTCAGCAAAAAATATTCCTTGGGGAAGTGTAGGTATTGTTCCATTATGAAAATTTTTAAATGCGGTAACGCCCACTACACAAGGTTTTACTCCTTCAGCCGCGCGATTGAAATCATACTGAAGATGACTTTGACCTTGCGGATTTACTCCTCCCTCAGTAACTACAGGGAAAGCCATTGTCACTGCACTGATTAAAATCAATTTGATTATCTTCTGTGAACTATTCATATTTCCCCCATTCAACGATTCAGACACCAAGGTCTGTTGGGCAATCTCCCTCCTCCAGAAGGTTGCTCTTGATTACTATCTATCCTCCAATGGGGACTATAAAGCGGGCACTCGGGAATATTGCATCTTCCTTGATGGTCAAGCATACCTCGACAATATGGACAAGAGGTGAAAGCAATATTTTTCACAGGACTGATATTTTTACCTGCCTGACTATCACCAGAATAGGAGTTAATCTGACCAGAGAATTTAACTATTGAAAAAACTATAACCAAAACAATAATAATTCCCAAAATCCAGAGCCAACTTTTGGCTTTCTCAGCAAAACAATCTTCTATTAACACTGTACGCGGTTTTCTGGAAGCTTTCTTCCTGAAGTAATATGGATACATATATTTCTTATCCTTTTGCGGGAACTAACTGAACGGATACCTCAGCGATATTCTCCATTTTTTTGTGTAAAACAGATTTTATACACTGGATAATTTTCACTCCTTCTTGCACAGGGCAACTTCCAGGAATAGCCACTTCTAAGTCAACCCATACTTTTCTGCCAACTTGCCTGGCCCTGACGCTGCGAATCTGTTTAATTCCGCGAATATTTTTTATTAAATTTCTTATTCTAATCTCTTCAGATTTTGACGAACTATCCATTAATCCCTTGATTGCCTTCCCTATGCCTTCTCCTGTCATTTTTATAATTATTAAAGCAATTATAACAGAGACTATATGGTCCAATTTTACGACGCCCAAATTAGTTCCCACAACAGCAACAATTACCGCTACAGAAGTAGCTATATCAGCACAACTCGCCCAGGCGTTAGCTGAAATAGCTGCACTTCCTACTTTTTTTCCTACACAACGACCATAAGCAAAAGCCACCCAGTTTCCTAAGATAGAAACAACTGCGGCAAAAATTGCTATTAACTTAGGTGTTTTTTCTGGTCCTATCGACCCCATTTCTCTCAGAGCAACGAAAATAAAATAAACAGCACCCAACAGAAGCAATAGGTTAACAATGCCCGATGCAAGGAACTCCACTTTGCCGTGCCCATAAGGAAATTTATCATTACATTCTTTTTCTGCAATTTTCAAACTAAATAGAACAATAATAGTGATAACCACGTTTGCCAGAGATTCAAGTGTATCAGCGAATAATGAACGACTGTTACTTATAAAAGTAAAAATGCCTTTAATTAAGAATAGACCCAAATTTATTCCTAAAACTATCCATTCCACTTTCTTACTACATATCAGGCAACGCTCTTCTATCATTTTTCTTATCCATTTCGTTAGAAACAGGAAACGCTTTCACCGATTTTTGAGATAACGTTTTCCCGTTTCTATTATTTCTAAGGCAGTTCACTCAAAAACAACGTTAATATTTCCTAAATATTTTATCTCCTTCATTAAATCCTGGCGAATTCGGCCTGATATTTTGTGTGCTTCATCAACTGTCTTTTTTCCTGAAAGAGAGACATACAGGTCAACCCAGATATTCCGACCAATTTGTCTGGTTTTTATATTTCTTATTTTTTTTATTCCAGAAATCTGCGAAGTGATTTTTCTGATTAGCGAGACTTCTTCCTTCCCTGCTGATTTATCCAGTAACCCTGCACTACTATGATAAAGAATCTCTATGCTTAGGAAAGTGAGATGCCCGGCTTCAAAAACTGCCACCAAAGGGTCTAAGAAATAGAAGCCCATTTTGCTCCCTAAAATAGCGATAACTACCGCTAAAGAAGAGATAGCGTCAGCCCGATGATGCTTGGCATGAGTTAAAATTGCCGGGCTGTTAAGATGTTTAACTGCGCAAATGTTGTACCGATAGATTACTTCATTTGCAAAACAAGATATTAAGCCCGCTACAAGAGCTGCCCAGTGCGCAGGGATATGTTTTGCTTTGAGTACTATACCAAGAGAATCAACAAAAAGATAAATCGTTGCCGCCAGAATAATAAAACTTGTGAAAACAGAAACAATATATTCAACATTACCATGTCCATAAGGATGCTCTTCATCAATGGGTTGGGAGGAGACTTTCAAGCCAATAATCACTGCTATGGATGAAACTACATCGTGAAAAGAGTATAAAGCACTCGCTTGCAAAGCGCGACTGTGAGTTAAAATTCCAATAATTCCCTTAAAAATCGCTATGATAAAACTGTCCCAAAGTCCTATCCAGGAAAGTCTGGTAGCACATAAAGCACATTTGTCTTTAGTCGTTTTCATGCCTTTGCCTGCCAAAGCGAATAATTTTTTATCATTTTCAACTTATTCTACATTTGTCCAGAGGTAAAAAAAATTAAACTGATTCTTGCTGTTCTCTGGATATTTGTTCCAACCGCTTTTTAAGTTCCTGTAATTCCTGTTCCTTCTTCTCACTCTCAATTCGGAATCGTTCTTCCATTTCTGTTATCTGTTTCTTGAGTAAATTACTTTCTTCTTCTTTACTCTGCAGTCTCATCTCCAGTTCTGCCTGTTCAGGTTTAATTTTACTTTCTTCACCTTCTCCAATGTGTTCTAATTCCCCATCTCCTGCGGTTAACTCAGTTTCTATTTGTTCTTTTTCTATTTCTTTATTTTCAAATAGATGCTTGAATTGGAGCCGTATTTTTTCCACCTCTTCTTTAAACAGAGACATTTTTTCTTCTAACCGTTCTATTGCTTTGCTAATTTCTTGTCTTTTGTCTTCTGCCATTTGTTTCAACTTCGCTTCCTCGGATAATAACTTTTCCAAATCGGTTAGTTCATTGTTCAAAAACTCTTTCAAGTAGTCCCCCTCCTTTTCTGTCCTTGTCGTTCGATTTTTAGAATACTTCTCTTTCAATTTCGTTTTTACCGCGCTAAACATTTTACTCCTCCTGTTAACAATTCCCTTTCAATCGGGCCAATTTCTTATAACACATTTACTCCCCTGAAAGTTTCTGCGGGGTTTAATAATGTATAGTCACATATGTGTATAAGACTTTTCCTGGTGTTTACGTTCTTTATTTTTTTTGCTTCCTTTTTAGCTTTTTCCATATATTGCATTATTTTTTTCGCACAACGATGCATAATTTGATATTCCTGTAACATTTCTTTAATTATAATAATGCTTGTCTCTTTTTGTTCCGAGGAGATAAATTCAACAATTTTTTTCCGCACCTCCTGTGGAGTTGAACTCAATAGATAAATCAAAGGAAGGGTTATTTTCCCTTTACGTAGGTCCGAACCCAAGGACTTCCCCATTACCTTTTCATCACCTACAAAGTCGAGGCAATCGTCAACCATCTGAAAAGCTATGCCAAAGTTTAGACCAAAATTAACCAATGCCTCAATCTCATTTGCTTCAACTTTTCCCAGGCGTCCTCCGCAAAGGCAGGAAAACGAAAACAAGGAAGCGGTTTTCTTTTCAATAATGGAAAGATAATCTTCCTCAGTTAAATCCCAGTCATATGCCCTGCTTATTTGTTTCAACTCGCCCTCACAAATGAGATTAATGGTATCCGCCAGAGTGCAAACAATTTCAGGACAGCCCAGTTGACATAACACAGTAAATGACCGGGAAAACAAGTAATCCCCAAAAAGCACAGAAATTTTATCTCCCCACTTGGTATGAAGATTCGTTCTATGCCGCCGCAGAGTTGTTTCGTCAATTACATCATCATGAATTAAAGTGGCAGTATGAATTAATTCTATCACCGAGGCAACTTTTATTATGTTGCTTCTATCTTTTCTGTTATTGTTTCCCGCTGAAAAAGCAAGCAGTGCTAGAGTGGGACGGAGAAGTTTACCCGGAGACTCAATAATATCTTCAATAACTCGTTTCATAAGACCATCTTCTTCCCCGAGTTGTCTTCTTATTTCTTCCTTGACCTCAACTAAATCTCTTTCAATGGGTTTATAAATTTCTTTCAGTTCCATTTTTCACCTTAACCCCGCCCATTAGGGATGGGCGGGGTAAACCCTGTTCATCAGGGATGGGCAAAAATAAATAACAATTTGTCGAGGAAATATCCCGTTATGAGAAGCAAACCGATTATTGAGTGCAATTTTATGGTAATCGCATTTACCGGAAGTAGTTCCTCGATTTTGTCATAATTTTTCCAAGATATGGCAATCGCTTTCAAACCCAAAGGTAAACTTACCAAAGCAAGTATGCTAAATAAAGGCAGGAAGCGAAAAATTATTCCTGAGACTATGGCGAGATAAACCAGAGCCAAAAGTAAATAATATACCCTTATTGCTCTCTCTTTGCCTAATTTTACTATCCACGTTTTTTTATTAACTAACTTATCTGCTTCATAGTCAGGGAATTCATTGATACATAGTACCAACATAATCAAAATACTGATTGGTATTGAGGCTAAGAATGGTTCCAGAGATATTCTCTGTGCCTGGATATAGTAGGCACCGCTAACAATTAAAGGTCCAAACCCAAATCCTACCGCTAATTCTCCTACGCCGAGATAGCCAATCCGTAAAGGCTCCGCGCTGTAAAAGAATCCCAGGAGAACTCCTGCCAGCCCAAGGATTAAGATTATATTTCCTTTTGAGACCGAGTTTAAATACAAACCAACTACGCTTCCCAAACCGAAAAACATCAGTGCAGAGTAAAATATCCTTTGTGGCGGAATTAAACCTTCTTGAATCACTCTACTTCCTCCGCTAAAAGGAGTGGGATGAAGATTTAATTCATCGTTTTTTGATTTATGGTCATAAAAATCATTTGTAAGATTAGTTCCCGCATGGACAAAAATAACCCCAATTAAGGTTAACAACAATTTCACCCAGAAGATTTGCCCTGTGTGAACCCAGGCGATAACAGTGCCTAATAATACTGGAATAATTGTGGCTGTGAAAAACGGTGCTCGGACAGCCTTTATCCAAAGTTTAATCATCATTCTCTTCTCTCTATCCAAATTTGTAAATAATTCCAAACCCGCCCTGGGGATATTTCCAGTCAATCGCCCCATTTCTGCATACAATACGACAAGAACCACATTCCAGACAACCTTCCCAGGAAAGTTCAATGGTACCATTAACTTTCCTGTAATTCTTGACCGGGCAAACGGTTACGCAAGGTTTGTCTTTGCATTTTGCGCATATCGTTCTGTCCTTGATATACAAATGGGGATGGCCATTATCAACTTTAAATCTGTTAAGAAATAGTTTATCTTCTATATCCATATTTTTCCTCATAATAAAGCGAGATATATGGTCCTTATACTTAGAGTCATTATCAATGTGCCGATGATTATCATCAATGCCCGGGAGGGCAGCCTCTTGCAAACATAGGCTGCTAAGGGAGCAGCTAATACTCCCCCGGTGATTAAACCCACTATTATCTGCCACTTTACCAATCCAATTATTGCGAAGAAAGTTGCAGCTTCAGCAACGGTCACGAAGAACTCAGTCAAATTAACCGAGCCAATTGTTAATCTGGCATTATTTCCCCTGGCTACTAAAGTAGATGTTACTACCGGGCCCCAGCCACCGCCTCCAATTGCATCAAAGAACCCTCCCACAACGCCTAATGGGAAAAGCTTGGTTTCTACTCTTTTCTCTTTTATTCTTTTAAGTGCTTTTCGGAGTATTACCAAACCCATTATAAAGAGGTAGATGCCAATAAAGGGTTTTATCGTTTTTCCCGGCACAGTAGTAAGAATATATGCTCCTATAACCCCACCTATTATTCCTGGAATAAACAGTCTCTTGAACAGCTTTCTGTCAACATTTCCAAACCTCAGGTGTGAAAGTCCAGATATACCGCTTACAAATATCTCTGCTGTGTGCACGCTGGCGCTTGCCGCAACCGGTGGTATTCCTATACTAAGCAAAAAGGTAGTTGAGCTCACTCCATAGGCCATTCCCAGGGCACCATCAATCATTTGAGCAATAAACCCTACGATTATAAACACAATTACGGTCTGGTCCATAGTCTTGTATCCTTATTACATTTTCTATATCCATCCCATTGCTCTTGCCACGTTAAACACATTCTTGCCAAACTTCAGAATACCCAATTTTTTTCTGGACATCTTAATAACTTCTCGCTCAATAATTCGTTTAGATTTTTCACCAATTTCAAAATAACGAGTAATTATTTCTGCCAATACTTCGGGATACTCACTTACCAGTTCCGGACATTTTTCTCCCAGACCAGGAAAACGCCTGAATTTCTTCAAATCTTCAATCACAAAACTATTACGCAATTTCTTTTCATAAGAAGACAATGTTTTTCGGCTGAAATTTCCCTTTTTTAACGCCTCCATAATTGCTTCCGCAGCATACACGCCCGAAGCCATAGCAAGATTTGAACCTTCGTGAAAAAAAGAGGTATTAACCAGCCCTGCACAATCGCCGATAATCAGCAGTCCATCGAAGGCTAACTTTGAAAGATTACCGTATCCTCCTTCGGGAATTATATGAGCGCAATATTCTTCTGTCTTACCATTGTGCAATAGATTGCGCACGCAGGGATGATTCTTAAAATATTCTAAGGCGTCGTGTGGATTGATATTTTTTTCTACCAGTTCCTTTAACGTACAGCCGATACCCACAGAAAGAGAATCCTTGTTTGTATATATGAAGCCATTCCCAAATATCCCCTGAACGGCATCACCAAAATATTCCATTGCTACTCCTCCAGGGATGTTGCCCTTACTTTTATCGCCGGACAATTGAAACCTCTCCTCAATAACTTCTTGGGGTAATGAAATTATCTCTTTTGCCGCCACTGCCATATTTTTCTCGCGCGGGAAAGGTTTCAAGTTTTCTTTTTCCGCAATCACAGAATTCGCTCCTTCAGCGAGGACAATCACGTTAGCATAAAGGTCGCCTTCACTTAATCGACTGTTAACACCCACACATTTCTCCCCTTGCCAGATGAGTCTATCGACTACTACATTGGGAAGAATCATTGTCCCCAATTCCTCTGCTTTACCGGCAAACCATCTGTCAAATTTCGCTCTCAACACGGTGAAACTATGATTGTGTGGCGGCTGATTATATTTTTCTGTCTGGAAAGAAAATGCTAATTCGGTGTCCCGGGAAAGTAGAGAAAATTTGTGTTCCATTATAAATCTCTCTATCGGCGCTTCCCTCAAGAATTCAGGTATAAGTTTTTCCAAAATGGTAGTAAACAGGATACCTCCCATCACGTTTTTTGCTCCAGCGTATTTGCCCCGTTCCAGGACGATAACATTCACTCCCGCCTTTGCCAGGGTATAAGCACAGGCAATACCGGCAACACCCGCACCAATAATAATTACGTCAACTTTGTTATCCATTTTGCATTTATTACCATTCTTTCCTAATGAACAATTTTGCTTATAAATAAAGCAAACACAAAACCAAAAACAATACTATAAATAGGTATATGACCATATTTTTCCGACTCTGTGTGCGCCTGGGGAATAAGTTCATCACAGGTAATGAAAAACATTGCTCCTGCAGCAAAACCTAAACACGCACTAACGATCTCTTTTGATACAGAAGCAATGAGACTACCCACCAGGGCACCGGCGACCATGGGTAATCCTGCCATACAAGCAAAAAGAATTATTTTTGACTTCTTAACACCAGCGCTATGATTTGGCGCAGAAAGGGCAATACCTTCAGGGATGTTATGTAATGCAATCAATGCTGCCAGTCCTATGCCGAAAGTTTGAGAAACAGCTAAACCAGAACCGATTGCCAATCCTTCAGGCAAATTATGTAATGCTACTCCTATAGTAAGTAATGTGCCCATCTTCAATAGTCTTTTCTGCTGGACATCCATTCCATCTTCTCGTTCGCTCATATGTAAATGGGAAACTAAAAGGTCAATAAAAGCTATAAAGATTATCCCGAAAAAAAAGCCACTGAACATAACAAATTCACCCGCTTGAGATATCGCTTCAGGAAGTAAATCAAGACATACAATTTCCAGCATAACACCACTGGCAAATCCTATCATACTACTCAATATCGCTCCAGAAATTCTGGGGAAAGCTACAACTAAAACAGCGCCCAAACCTGTTCCACCTACGCCAGCAATCAAACTTACTAATAATGCTTGAAGCAATTTGCCGATATTCATTTCCTACCTCAAGAAAATGAAGTAGCAGACTTTAGTCTGCGCTTTATCGCCCCGATAAATCGGGGCTACTCCAGTAACAACTATAATTCTTCTTCTGATTTAACCGGCGGTGTTTTCAATTCATCAAGTTCAACTCTTAATTGGCGAACCGTTCTCTTTAACTCTTTAGCCTGTTTCAATCCTAATAAAAGCGAGCCAACAACACCCACAATCACTGAAATTAAAATAACCATAATTAACGGAACCTGCCCACTCTGCCATCCCATAAACCGCATCTGTACCGGGTAGGGATTTTGAAAAGTAAAAACCATCAGAAGTAATGCCATGATTAAAATAAAAAGTAATTGCATTTGCATATTCCCAGACCTCCTTTACAACATTGGAAATATTCACTGGGTAAACCCTACGTTACCCCGGGATGTAAAGGGCTCACCAGCGGTAAATTAAAGCAATATATGCGCTGGAAATTATAAGAAAAATTAGCGCAACCGGTATTCCAATTTTTGAATATTTTCTAAAAGACAAAGGCGAATTATCCTGAATGTTAGATGAACTAAGGTAAGTTTTCTTATTTGCAAATTTTTGCCAATTTTTTTCTCTGCGCCCATGCGTGTTCAAAAATTCATCTAACATATTGGAACTGACACTACCTGCTGTTGCTCCCGTGAGCGTGGCGCTCGACCCTGCAAGCACGCCCAGAGAAAGTGCCCAGAAATAGAGATAATGCGGAGAAGACATTTTAAAATTCATCACCAATGGCAAAAAAAGCGCTGTACTTGGTCCAGCATTGAGAAAGGCAGTAACAATTCCTGCCAACCACATCAGAAGCAAACATCTGATAAGAACATTCCCCAAAGAGAGGTGAACAATTCCTTCCCCCAACCAGTGGAGAAGTCCACTTGCCTCGGCAGCACCAACCAGTATAAACAGGCCAGAGAAGAAAAGTATATCCTTGTAATTCAATCTTTCCAGTATTGTCCCTGTTTTGACCTTTCCTAAGAACATCCCTGCTAATCCGCCACCTAAAGCAATAATTGCTGGAGATATATGAATGAAATCAGAAATGAGAAAAGCAACTACAAGTATACCCAGAATAACTAAACCTCTTTTTACTGCCTGGGGATTCTTCATTCCCTGTTTTAGTTTCTGTTTTATCCTATGGAAAATATTTTCATTATTGGTTAGATTACCCCCATCGCAATATGCCAGTTGTGGTAACTGTTCATATACGTTAACCTTGGTTTTCTTTTTTTCCTTAACGAACAGTCTCTTCTGTGACAATCGAATATAAACGAGAAGGACAAAAAGTTCTATCAAACAAACCGGCATCATATACACAATAAATTTAGTAAACGCTATACCTGTTTCCGTGCCTATAAGCATATTAGGAAAATCGCCAACCATTGTTGATGCTCCACCTAAATTTGAGGCAATAATCATACCAATCATATAGGGTTTAGGATTGAAATTTAGATACCTGCTTAGACTAAAAATCATAGGGATAAGCACCATAATTGTTACCAGATTATTCACCACCAGTGAAAAAATATAAGTCAAAAGGCAAAAGGACAACATTATTTTCCATTTATCACCTTGAGTGAATAATGCAATTTTTTTCGCCAGATAACCAAATAACCCACCCTCATCTAAAATAATCGTCAGGATGTTCATCCCGAGGATAAAATATATTATATCGATTTTGCTTTTTAATGACTCCCAGGCCTTCGGCCAGTCATAGAAATTCAGATAATAGCCACAAACAGTTATTAAAATTGCTCCTAAAACAAAGAGAATTGTTCTATCAATCCGATTGCGGTATACAAAATAATAGATGAGAAAGAAAATCAGCAAAACAAAGAATATAGGTAAAAACGATAAATTTTGAGACCAGGAAATTTTTCTAAACCGAATAACTAAATTTTTTTCCTTGCCATCCCGGACAAAAGTCACATTAACCTTTCTATGCTGTGCTAAAGATGGCAGGGCTTTTTCTAATTCAAGCAGTCCGGTAATTCGATTATTATCGATTTTTATAATCTTATCGCCAGGTTTCAACCCGCTAACCTGCCAGATGTTCCTGGCCGATTCGGATTGTCCAATCTTTTCTACCAGGAGACTTTTTCCATCAATTTCAGCTTGCGGTAGAAAACGCGCCCCCATCCAGTCAATTCTCTCTGTTCCTTGTTTAGTATAAACCATTCTGGGAACCAGTTTACTCATAGTGGTCAATAGTGGTTTTGCCCGCGAAACAGGAATAGCGTAGACCGTGGGATTATTGTCGTCTGAGATCTTTGGCAAAGTCGTGCATATTCCTACCAATTCGCCATTTTTATTGAACAGTGGTAACCCATTAACCGCTAAATTTGGAACCATATCAATTTGAATGAGTTTCCTTTTTGTTTGATTAAGTTTTAAAACTTTACTGATAATGAGTCCTTTATCAGTGGATACAAATAATAATTCGCCGGGTTTTACTTTTTCTCCACTTGCTGACTCTACAGGCGTAAATTCTTTATTAATCATAATTTTTAAAAGAGCCAGTTCAGTTTTCTTATCAATTTTTATAATTTCTCCGGTGAAAGATTCGTCATTATATGTTGTAAGATATAGATTCATCTTTTGAATTTTTGTATCAACAACCGGGATGGCATTATTTGTTTTGTATAAATTACGTTGGGACTTTAAGGGATTTAATGTTAACACATATCCCCGGGGATGAATGATTGTTCCATAACCAAAATTATTTATTTTCACAATGGACGGCTGGGCAGAACGCGCTGCAGTTTCAAAATTTATGTATTTAGGTTTTGGATTCATTTTCTTGAACAGGTTCGGTTCTTTTATAAAAATCCATAAGCCAGTGATTATCAAGAAAATTATTATCATTGTAGCCCATAATTTCAATTCGGTTTTACTCATATTGTTTAACCTCTGTCGGTTTTATGCCTATCATAAATTTCTAATGGCTCAATGCCATTAGACCTTGAGGGCTAACGATGTCCGCCTATACCTTGTATCCCTTTAAACCCGTATAATCTCCCATCAGTTGTTACTTTCAAACTCTGATTGAATAAACTAATTACTTTAGGTATAAAGATTGCTGCTACAATCAGTGCGGCTATAGCATCACCGTAGAGAGATACCCTCCTGGCAATGCCTATTCCAATAACTACTACTGAAGAGACTATTACCGAAAGCCGCAAGCTCTGGATTATTTCGGCTTGTGATACATTTTTTTCTGAGATTTCTTTTCCTGAACACAAACTGTATCTATATAAAAGTTGATTTGCCAGTACAGATAATATCGCTGTATACAGCGCGTAGGGACTTGGCCGGAGAAGTATTCCTTTTGCCACTTTAGCCATTCTCACTACGGAAAATATCAAAACGTCGCCAATTCCCAGAATTAGCATTACCGAGATGACCAGGCTGGCAAACCAAACAGATTTATAGAAAGCACTATTTCTATTTATCAAGAAAATCGATTTTACCACCACAAAACTCTGATAAAATGAAAACAGCCCATCAACAACCAGTGACTCGCTTGAGCCAAGTATACCGACCACACCTTTCACTAAACTTAAAAAAAGGCTGACAAATAGTGCCCACAAGCTTAGTCTTTGCTGGCAACTTTCACACTCTTTGTTCAATTTCATTCGCTCCACCTAACTCACTAATCCTACAATTCCCGCGCCCAGCAGTATCCAAATTGGATTTAACTTATACTTAAGTAACGAAATCAGAGCTATCCCGGCAATGAAGATAGTTTTGAAATCAATCAATGAACTTTTGCCAATACTTAAACCCGCTTGCAAAATCATGCCAATGACCGCAATCCGGGCTCCACGAAAAAAATTTGCTAATAATTTATTCTCCTGGAATTTTTTTATTGCCTGTGTGGCCAGGCAAATCATCACAAATGAGGGCAAAATTACACTTACCGTGGAAACTATCGCACCCAATATGCCATAAACTTTATATCCAATAAATGTTGCCGAAATTACCACCGGTCCGGGAGTAATTTGACCCAAAGTTACTGCATCAATAAATTCCCTTTTGGTGAGCCAGCCATATTTCATGACCACTTCGTTTTCTACCAGGGGAATTATGACCATACCACCACCAAAAGAGAAAGTGCCAATTTTTAGAAACACCCAGAATAACTTAAGTAATATATCCATCGTTTTTGGTTTTTTAACCTTTAGGCCCTATATAAAGAATGGTGCCCGCTATTCCGGCAAGCCCCACCACGGTCAAAATATCAAACTTAAAAATTAATGATGAGATAAATGCCCAGATTAAAATACCCGCTCCTCGATAATCTTTTATCTCTTTTTCACCGAGTCTCAATCCTACAGAAACTATTAATCCTGTAACTGCCGCCCCTAAACATTCAAATATTGTCTCAATTTTAGGTGTTATCTTATATTTGTCGTAAAGCATAGCGAGAATAATCATTAGAATAAATGATGGTAAAATAAAAATTAGCGTGGAACGTATCGCGCCAGACCATTTCTTCAGTTTATACCCTGTGTAAGTTACAATATCCATTGTCACCGGCCCTGGTAAAATATCACCCAATACTGCTCCTTCAAGAAAGTCTTTATCGGTCAGAATCTTCTTTCTTTGTACTAATTCATTCTCCAGTAGAGAGAACACAGCCATAGGTCCACCGAAACCAAGACACCCGATTTTGAAAAACAGATTCCAGTTAACGAATTTTGTAAGAATATTACTTCCTTGTTCCTCTTTTCTCTCTATTCTTATCGATTTCTTTTTATACAGACTGATTAAAGAATTTCCTATCTCTCTGGCTTTGCTCTCATCGCCAATCTTGCGATACAATTTGAGTGCCTCTTGCCAAAGCTCGGTCACAAGTTTTAACGTCTCTTTGGTTATAGGCTGATTGAAAACAAGTAATCCACGCTTATATAACTCATCTGCCTGCTTTCTTATGCTTTGTTCCATATTCGTTTATCCCATGTTTTCATATTCTCAAGATGACCTTCATAGAGACTATCATCGGCCAGTGTAGTGAGTGGAAGAGGTTGCAGTTATCTTCCTTGCAGGTCCCACTTTTTCAATCGAAAATTAATATATAAGGATTGGTCATTACGAGGGCGATATACATCCAGAACCACTCCCTGCCCTTCCTTTAGTGGCACCTTTTTTATTGCTTCCTTAAATGCATATATGTTTGGTGTGGGATATCCATTTACTGACCTGATAATATCCCCTGCCTGCAACCCCGCTTCCATGGGAGTTATGCCTTCTACTTCGTCAACAGCAATTTCACTGGTGGTAGTATTAGCGTCGTTCTCCGGGACAATATCTATTCCTATCCAGGCAAGTTCTTCAATGCCTTCACCCGGGGAAGGTTGGATTCTGTTCTGCAAGGGCGACTTTGGTTGAGCCACTGCTTGTACATATTTGTAATTCGCTTGGTTCCCCTTTACGAATTCATAACCAGCAGGTAAAGCAGCAGGCGTTATGCTCACTTTGGTGGTCAAGTCCAGGAAATTACCAAAGAGTTTTTTTGCCTGACTTACGGGAATAGCAAAACTTACACCTGTATACACCGACTCAACAGGAGAAAATATTGCTGTATTTATCCCAATGACTTCACCTCGAAGATTGAGCAATGGACCTCCACTATTGCCCGGGCTTATGGGCACATCGGTCTGGAACACATTATGTAATACTATTCCACCAATGGGTAATCGTTTCCGGCGTGCACTGATAATTCCACTGGTGACAGTTTGCGTCAGTCCAAAAGGATTGCCAATAGCAATAACCTTATCTCCTACAGCAACTTTGTCCGAATCGCCAATGGGCACGGAAGGGAATGTTTGATTTTGCTGACCAGGACTGACAATTTTTAATAATGCTAAATCTTTTTCTCTCTCGCCCCCAATTAGTTCCGCGGGATAATCTTTATATCCTTTTTCATTAAACAGGGAAATCATAATATCACCGCCCAATGCAACCACGTGGTAATTAGTAAGCACATATCCCTGTGGGTGAACAATGACTCCACTACCGACACTGCGTCTTCCTGATGGAGTAATCACTTCCCATCCCTGTTGCCAGGGTGGCGTCTGAGTTGTATTTCCCACACAAATACCTACCACTGCCGGTTTTATTTGATTAACAATATTACTTACCCAGCCGATAATTCTCGGCGTAGCACCAGTAGCCGCATCAGGAGGAACATCACCCCCGGATATACCAACAGGATGAATGTAAGAATCTACCGAAGTAGGGCGGGAATTTATTCTGCCCACAGCATTATGTAATGCTACTGGCATAATATTTTGGAGATATCTGTCTAAATCGTCCTCCATTTCATCAACCTCAGTTTTCAGACCACCACGAAAGAAGAGTATTGAACAAAAAATCAAGCCCACACAGATGACCATTATCAAACTCATATTTTGCCAATTTTTCATACTTAATAACCGATATACTTAGGTACATCGTTCACTTGGAATTCAATTAATCTGGGGTTTGGAGTGTCCCGACAAGTCGGGACTGGTAAAGCTTTCGCTTAACTACCGGTTACTACTATTGGTTTTAAAGAAACCTGAACATTACCGATATAGTGCATTCTGCGCATTAGAGCAGAGCGTATTTCGCGAGAAACTACATTTGCTTCTTCGAGCGTTTTCTCTCCTTTGACACACACTTCTACATCCACCCATATTTTCTGTCCTATCTGTCTTGTCCTTAGGTAGTTTATTTTTTTCACTCCCGGCAATGAAACTATTGTTTCTTTTATCTTCTCAATTTGTTCCAGTTTCACAGAAACATCAAGTAATCCACGATAATTCTCTATTACCAATCCCGCACCCATCCTGAAAACAAGCAACCCCACAAATACAGCTGCCAGAGGGTCCAATTGAGGAAAACCGAGTTGGCTGCCAAGGATGCAAATTACCACCGGTATGGATGAGTATGCATCGGAACGGTTATCTACAGAAATGGATTTCAAAGCAGGACTGTTTAATTCTTTAGCAGCGCACATAGTATAATGTGAGATAACAAAATTTGAATATACTGAAAGTAATGCTACCCAGATGGCTAAGATTTTCGGTGGATTTATTTCCGTCTGCGAAAAAAGAACCTTTGATGAACCATAAAGTATTTCTCCAGCAGCAAAGATCAGGACAATACCTACAATTACCCCCACTATAAACTCCACCTTGCCATAGCCATAAGGATGGGTTTTGTCTACAGGTTTTTCACCAAACCGCGTGCCCCACGCTGCAAGGAGAGCACAGATTATATCCGACCCTGAATGCAATGCATCGGCTAACAATGCTCTACTCCCGGTTATGTATCCAACCAGTCCCTTAAGAGAAGCGAGCACAACATTTTGCCCGGCACTTAGCCACGTTGCTTTACGACCGCAAGTTTCACATTCTTGTTGAGCCATTCATAATCCCCTTGGTAGAAGCTGCGGCTGTTCTTTCATTACTATCTCAATTGGTCTACCTCCGCGTATCAAGGAGAAAGGGATACCCCTGGATAAATCTCCCTTTTTTATCGCTTTTAAGAAACTTATCAAATCAGGGGTCGATTTATTATTCGCTTTCTTAATTATGTCACCGTCTTTTATTCCACAGTTTAATGCCAAACCTTCTGTTTCAGTGGCAATTATACCTTTGGCATCTTTAGGTAAACCATAAGTAAATGCAATTTCGGGAGTGATAGTAATCGCAGCAATCCCCAGGGAGACGATTTCCGCACTCCCTGTTTCTATTTCTGCATTTTTCAATAGATTAATTGACTTATTTTGTATGGCTGCCGGTTGAGCTTGCCCCCAGCCACCCCCCGCAGTCTTAAATTTAATATCCAGCCGTTTTCTTCCCCGCAGTATGGTCAACTTGACCTTATCGCCAGGCTTCTTCCTCGCTAACAAAGTTCTTATTTGCGTTTCATCAGTAATCCTTCTGCCATCAAAACGAATAATTACATCCCCGCGTTTTAATCCTGCCTCGGCAGCCGGTGAATTAGCATAAACCTCATTTATCAGAATGCCTCTATCTACCGGGACATTCAGCTGTTCAGCGAGAACATCGTTTAAAATTTGTATGCTTACACCCAGCCAAGAGGGTGCATCTTCCGGTACTCTCGCGTTAGGTCCTGTTTTTTGCCCTGCCGTTAGATATGCTCTGGGATTAGGGTAACCTAAGAACTGCATAGCAACTTTTCGGGCAGACCCGCCCATATAACTGCTAAACACCTCTTTTGCCTGATTTATTGATACAGCAAAACCTAATCCCGTGTGTGTTTGAGTGGGTGAATAAATTGCTGTGTTTATCCCGATAACCTCACCACGTAAATTGACCAACGGACCGCCAGAACTGCCCTGGTTTATGGGAGCATCTGTCTGGATGAGATTATTGAGTTGATGTCCCTCAATGACCGTGGAGGCCCTTACCGCACTGACTATGCCCGACGTTACTGTCTGGGATAAACCGAAGGGATTACCAAAGGCTAAAACCGTCTCACCTACTTGAACTGCATCGGAATTGCCTGTAGGCACAACCGGTAAGTCAATATTCTGCGGATTTATTTTTACGATAGCCAGGTCACGATCGGATGCCTGGGCAACTATCTGACCTTTGAAACTCCTCTGTCCCTGTGCAGTAAACAACGTCACCGTAACAAACCTCTGTCCTGAAACAAGATGTGAATTTGTCAATATATATCCTCTTTTAGAAACGATTACCCCTGAACCCAGACCCTGAAATCCTGGCATAACTGCTCCCTGGCCAATGGAAGGCAGAGGTGTATTCTGAATGGCCACGGGTGGGGCTTGTCGCACCGAGGGTTGCATCCAAACTTGTTGCTGTCCTGGAAGCGGGTTATTTGATAAGCGGGGACAGAACATCGACGAACCGCAATTGGGACAGGTAATTGAGGCCCAGGGAATACCTGGCTGGCGCGTCACTCTCGTTCCACAATTGGGACAAAACATAGTAAGGACATTCGAACCAAATCCTTGCCCTCTTATACCCCAAGCCTGCATCTGTCCCTGCGGCAATTGGGAAGGTGGCAACCATGCTTGATTTTGGACCTGTGGGTTCTGCCCTATCTTCGTTCCGCAATTGGGACAGAGAATTGGTGCTAACGGCCTTTCAGGAGGGTTGACAATTACCCAACCATCGCGAGGACATTTACGCCATGCCAAATCAGGGATTTGATTTCCCATCACTCCCCATTTCTGAAAAAATGGTTGAGCATTGGGCAGGCTAATTCCCACAACTGCTGGTTTTACTAATTCCACAATATTATGATAGGAATCCTGTGGTATCCTGATAGTGGCCTGATTAGGTTTATTCCCTGACTTGATTACAGCAGGAAGATTTGTCTTGCCCAAAAACATCCTGTCTTCCCAGACACGCTCCTTGCTTTTCCATCCTTTGCCTAACAGGATCCAACCTATCACAATGATAATTAGAACTACTAAGCCTACTAACCACGGTTTTAGTTTTTCTTTGGCACAAGCATTATTAGAAGCCATTGTTTTATTCTTTGTTCTCATATCGCTGAACCTTGAGAAGTTTAATACATAACATCAGATATCTTTTATTTTGTTCCCGCAGGTTTTTTACCAGTATTCTTCAGTCCTAAACCAATCAAAGTCAACCCAGCAAGAACAAAAAGAACTGCTATCACTCCTCTGATAATATCCCAGATGAACCACCACCAGGAAACTATCGCCCATAGACCTATAGCAAGGACAACTAAGCCAGCAATAATTTTATTCATCCGTAGAATCCTCCTTCCATTCAAAATCCACTTCCGGTGCTTTCAATAAATCACTTTCAGCACCAATGTATGGTTTCCGTTGACCAAATCCATAAATTCTACCCAGAATATTTGTGGGGAATGTACTTAGAAGTTGATTATACATCCTCGCCACCTCGTTGTATTTTGCCTTCTGTTCGGCAATACGATTTTCTGTATTGGACAGTTCTTTAATTAAATCTTGTATAGACTCGGTAGCTTTTAAGTCCGGATACCGCTCAACAAGAGCCAATAGCTTTGATAACGCAGCATCAAGTTTTTCCGCAGCTTCCATTCTCTGTTTAACATTTTTCGCCCGGACGAACATTTCTCGCGCATCAGACACATGCTTAAATATCTCTTCTTCGTGAAAAGCGTATTTTCTTGCCGCTACCACCAGGTTAGGAATTAAATTAGTGCGTCTTTTCATTTCCACCCCCACTTGAGCAAAATATGCTTCCGCGCGAGTCCCTACTCGGGCATAATCGTTGTACCAATGAATAAGCGCCCAGACAATGGCAGCAATTGCTACCGTTAACAGCGTTCTCAATAGCCACGCTAAGATTTGATGTTTAGCAAAATATTCCTTTATACTTCCCGTTAACTTCTTAATTCCATTTAACTGTCGTTTCGATAATGCGCGTATTGGATATAATTTGTCCAGATATGCTCTTCTGATTACTGCTCTTATAAGACTCATTTTTCCAGTAATTAAAATGGTAATCTTTGAAAGAGTTCTTTAGTCTACTAATCAGTTTCTTCGGCTTCCATTGCCTGGCGGAAGGCATCAATTGCCTTACTATGTTCACCTTTACCATCATAAGCTAATCCTAAACTGTAATAGTATTTTGCTGTCCGTGGGTTGAGTTCAATTGCTCTCTCATAAGTTTTAATAGATTGCTCGTGCATTTTTTTCCTGTCGTAAAGTAATCCTAATCGATAGTACGTTTCAGGTTGGTCGGGAAAAATTTTCAACGATTTTCTGTATGAACTTATTGCTTTGTCAATCATATCTTTCTTATTATAGGCTAAACCGAGACGGGTATAGATTTCTGCTTTATCAAAAGCCGTAGATTGGATACCATTAGGCTCAAGTTTTAATATCCTCTTATAACAGGTAATCGCCTCATCCCATAATCCTTTTTCGCTGTAGGCCAGGCCAAGTTTGTAATAGGCCCCTCCACCGGATGGATTAAGCTCTATTGCTGTTTTCAAAGAGACTATTGCCTGGTCCATTTGGCCTTTATCAGCATATTTCTCTCCCACTTTGCTATAAATTGTTGCCTGATCTAAAGATCTTGGTTGGAAAAGCTGCTCAATCCCTTCAAGGAATCTCTTAAATGCCAGTCCCAGCATCTGTAATAAGATTTCGATTTTTGCTAACATCTTCGTCCCTCCTTATATTGTTAGATTGTTACATCGTCTTTTACTCTTTATCTATTACCGGTGATTCTTTTTCCTGCAATTCCATCGCTTTTCGTAAAAAGTCTACCGCCTTGTTGTGCATATTTTTACTATCATAAGCTAATCCTAAACTATAATAATATTTGGGCTCTTGAGGATTAAGCGAAATTGCTCTGTTATAGGAGATAATCGCCTTGTCGTGCATTTTTTTACTATCATAAAGTAAGCCCAGCCGGAAATAATACTCGTCGTGATGTGAATCCAGTTTTATTGCTTTTTTATAACACTTTAAAGCTTCCTCTGTTTGATTAAAATAGTCGTGGGCTAAACCTATACGATAATAAACCTCATGATTTCGTAGTCCTAACTCAATACTTCTATGGTAGAACCTCATAGCTTCCTCCCAGCTTTTTGTTCTCGTATAGATTCTGCCTAATTGAAAATATGCATCTTTATTATGCGGACTGAGTAAAATGACCTTCTGGTACAAATCAATTGCATCCTTTTCCCAACCTCTATCCACGCATTCTCTACCAACTTCCGCATATACCTTACTCACCTGTTTCGGGTCAAGGCTAAGAAATTTCTCTATAATATCAAGTAATTTTTCCCAGTAGAGAATAAAGAACTTTAGAAATAATCTTAATTTTATAACCATATTCGAATCTCAATGTTGATTAAAAATTTCCCACAAATATCTGATTGTAGATATTGCTGAAAAATGGTAGCCGACGGCTTTAGCTCCGAAGTCCCGATGGCTCCATCGGGATTCGGAGTCCTGTCGGACCGGCGAAAAGATGATAAAACATGATAACGCTCCGATGAATCGGAGCGACTACCAAAATCGATTCTTTCATATGTTCATTTGGATTTCTTTTTTTTGCCCATGCCTAACACCATCCCAATAGCGCCACAGGTAATACCCCCTGCCCAAAGACAGAGTCCTACTGGCAGAGCAATTTCAAATAGGCCAGCTACTAAAGTTACCCCGGCAATCGCGCCCAGAACTCCAGTTCCTGCACCGGTAATCGTAAAAGCAGCTGTCTTAACGGGACGTCTCAAATCAATACCCGTTTTCTTTTCTTCTAAGTTTGTTTCCCACAACTTTTTCCCATTAGTAACTTTCTTTTTTACCACCTCAGACCTCCTATTAGATTTTTTTTAGTGTGAAGTCCAACTATCTAAGGAATGAAAATCTAAACTAAATTCTTTTTCCTATCTTTTGTAGCTCTTTTCGACAATCCTTTATCTGTTTAATTAGGTTCTGTACCCTTTTTTCTTTTACGATAGCCCTCTTTTTATCGACCAATCGGTAACACTCCTCGCCGAGAATACCGAAAAGTTCCTCCATCCTGCTTTTCAGGTGACCAGCCTTAACTTTCACCTGGACACGCCGAATAATTTTTTTAGCTTCTTTCGGCCCGGCTACTACCCCGGAAGCGATTGTCTTAGAGAAGTCGGTAGTTATTTTACCAGTGACCTTTCCCGTAGCCTTGGCCGCAGTCATTATTTCCTTGGGCAGGAGTACCGCTCCCTTCTCAACTTTTCTCAGCCTGTTCCAAATTTTTGCTGGCAGTTTGGGCTTTTTCGGTATTCTTTTAACCCTTCTTCTAACCTTCAATTTGGAAGGTTTTCGCCGTTTGCCTGGTTTAGCTTTTTTGGGTCGCCCGGGTTTTTTCTTCATTCTCTTCTTTCCCTCTTTTCCTTCAATCCAGGCATAAGGGTCTTCTCCAGAGACTCTTCTTTTACTCACTAAATGCCGATTCTGAATCAATCCTCTCCTGGACAATGGTTCTTCACCTAATGCCTTTCTCTTGCGTTTGCTTTTGCTTTTGCTTTTACTCACGAGAAATTACCTCCTTTGCCAATTTCATATAGTCCTCTGCACCGTAAGAATTTGGACTGTATAAGGTAATTGGCAATCCAAAACTGGGACTCTCGGCTATGCGAACATTTTCTCGAATAATAGTTTTAAATACTTCCTTTTTAAAATATCCCTTTATTCTGTTCAACACTTCCTGACTTAGATTTGTGCGCACATCGTACATTACGGGGATAACCCCGGTTACTTTAAGCAGAGGATTAACTTTTTTCCTTACGATTTCGATTGTTTCCGAAAGTCTATTTATTCCTTGCAAGGCAAAAAATTGAGTCTGGATGGGAATAAATATCTCTCGCACAGAGGTTAACGCATTCAAGGTGAGCAACCCCAAAGAGGGAGCACAATCAATCAAAGAATAGTCGTATTTTTTAAACGTCAAGAAAAGTCGGTCTTTGAGTACTGTCTCCCTGCTGGGCATATTAACCAGTTCAATTTCTGCCCTGGAAAGGTCAATATTAGCAGGGATAATATTTAAACCCTCAACTCCAGCGGGAATAATCACTTCCTCTGCCTTAGTCTTCCACAATAGAAGGTCATAAATCGAATATTCTAACTCGTTACTTTTGATTCCCAAATGGATAGTTAAATTAGCCTGTGGGTCTAAATCTACCACCAACACTTTCTTTCCCAACTGAGCCAGACAAGCTCCCAGATTCGCTACCGTGGTTGTTTTACCCACACCACCTTTTTGATTGACTAAAGCTATCGAACGCATTCCTTTTCTCCTTTACTCCATTAGAAATTCCATTTCTAACAACTTCATCCTTCAGCATGGAGATATGGCAAATCAGAGCGAGGATAAATGGATGCGAAACTGCAAAGTGTTCATAGAGTGCCTCGCCGTCCCCCGGTTTTGCTCCGCTACCCCCGGGGGGCACGGCGAGGAGGGAGAGTTACTCTCCCGGTAGATTGATAAGCATCGACCATTGACCAAATCCAGACAATAACTAAAAAGAACCAACCAATAACAATAAAAGACAATGCCCAAGAAATGATATAGGCAATAATAAATCTTGTTCCTCTGGCAAACTGTTGATTATAAATCTGTCCCAACCCGGGTAAGAGAAAAGAAAGAACGATCGCCAGACCTCGATACGGATGATTAACCATCCCTTACTCCTGGTTTGATATTTTTAGACAGTTAGTTTGACAACACATACAAAATTGTTGATTTTGAATTTCTACCAATATCCCCAGTAAATATTTCTCTATTGCAACATCGGCATCTTTTTCATCAACCAGGATAACTCTAATATTGTGACTGTTGAGATTATCAATTGCACTTTGGTTCATATATCTTCCGATTAGGATCTGACAATCACGAATCTCTGAAACCGTTTCATTACGTATTTTTTCTACAAATTCCCTTGTTTGAACCGATACCGTTTTGGGACAGATATTGGCTCGGTGTGGGCAACAGAGATTCTCTTTGACTGTTCTGCTGTTAACTTTGTTACCTTCAATTTCATAGATGATAAAACAGTAACATCTCCCAAAATGGGGAGAGATGCTTTTGCCGTCATCTGATGGGATGACTATTTTCATTTTATCCACTCTGTTTACCCCCTTCTTAACCAGGTCCCGACCCACTGGGTTTATACTGTGGATATTCCCGGTCAATTATTTTGTGCAGTACCCGTATAGTTTCCTGACGAACCTGCAAATCAGGGTCTTTCAGTTTCTTAGTTAAAATGGGAATAACATCTTTGTCACCCAACTGGCCTAAGGATTTCACTGCTCCCAGACGAACGTTCTTTTCTTTTGAATTTAAATTAAGGATGGTCTCATAATAATTAATCTGTTCTTCGCTACTTTTTTTAATCTCAGTAATCTGGGTTTTTATCCACCCTATCTCAGCTTCACATTTTTTCAATTCACGAACGAAGCCTTTAATGTCCTTTCTGTGCCAGATGTTTTTTGCCTTCTTTCCGACTAATTTAAATATCATCTCGCCCATTTTAGTGAAGGTAGCCCATCTTCTCTTTTCCCATTTCTTGAGATCACTTTTTGACCTTTTAATTCTTAATGTCTTTCCGCTCACTTGAATTGCTTCAGCTGTTTTCGTCTTGATGAGACCGGGCATAGTGCCAGCTTTCTTGGCCACTGCTAACGTTTCTCTGGCTATTATCCCTGCTGTCTTTCCGGAAACTACCTGCACTTTCTTTAATAATTTTTTACTCATCTTTTCTCCTTTTCAATTTAGAGTTGTCTCTACTCGGTCAGGAGGCAACTTTCCTGCCATAGAAATTTATCAATAAAAGCTGAGTATCTTATCGATATCAGATCCCCGACGATAAAATGGATGAAAACAGGGCGTAAACTGAGTTTAACTGGCTCAATAATTGTATATCTGGGATACTAATTAAAATGAGTAATCTTTTTACATAAATGATTCAAGAAGAGGTGAGTTTACCGACAGTAAATATTGATAAGTTGTGCAATGATTTGGCAAAATGTTGAATTATTTACCAAATTAGGAAGATTATTTTTTCCGGGAGGATTTAAAAGAGGCGATTTTTTTCTCATCAATTCCAAAATGTTTAAGCTTATTATATAAGGTATGGCGAGTGACACCTAAAATCTCTGCTGCTCGACTGCGATGTCCACGGCAATGTTCTAATACTTTTTCTATATACATCTTTTCCAGTTCCTCAAGCGTAAAATATCTCTCCTCAGAAGGCATTAAAAATAATTGTTTCACAGTCTTATGTTTCTGAATGATAGGCGGTAAATCTGCAACTTCAATACTATTTCGCTCGGTTAAAATTATTACCCTCTCAATCACATTGCGTAGTTCACGAATATTTCCCGGCCAATCATATTCCTTCAACATTTCCAGTGCCTCTGGAGAAATTACTTTTTTTCCTTTACCAGAAACCTTTAAATTATTTAAAAAGAAATTAACTAATAAAGGTATATCATCCGGTCTTTCTCTCAAAGGCGGAACATTTATAGTCACTACACTTAAGCGATAATAAAGGTCTTCCCTAAACCGACGAGAAGCAACCTCTTTATATAAATCCCTGTTAGTAGCACAAATGATTCTTAAGTCAATCTGGATTTCCTGGTTACTTCCTAAACGGCGAAAGTCTCCGGTCTCCACCACTCGCAATAATTTAGATTGTAAACTTGGGCTTATTTCACTGACTTCATCCAAAAATAGAGTTCCCCCATTAGCTGTCTCTAAAAGACCGCGTTTCAAACGAGTAGCGTCAGTGAAAGCGCCCTTTTCATATCCAAAAAGTTCACTTTCCAAAAGAGTATCAGGGATAGCACTACAATTGATTACAATGAAGGATTCATCCCAACGCGAACTATTCTTATAGATGGCATTAGCTATTAATCCCTTACCGGTGCCTGTTTCTCCTTGAACAAGGACAGCAGAATCAGTGGGAGCTACTTTCTGGACCAAATCCAAAATCGACTTCATTGCCGAACTCTCTCCCACCATGTCAGAAGGGAGATTTCGGCGTGACAATTTTCCATTTCCGTCGCGCCTACTCTTATGCTTCTTACAATGCTCAATGGCTCGTTCAACAGTGGAGATTACTTGATTTAAATCGAAAGGTCTGCTCAGATAATCGTAAGCGCCCAAACGCATCGAATCAAAAGCTGAGCGCATCGTGCTATGTTCGCCAAGCACAATAACCTCGCTAAGGGGATGTGTCTCCTTGATACTTCTCAGAATCCTGTTTCCCTCTATGTCCGGCAATTCCGAGCTTAACAGGACAACTTGAAACTTTCCATTTTCTAACTCCTCCAGACCAGTATCTCCATCAAAAACTTCCTCCACATTGTATCCCATTTGGAGTAGTTCTTTTTTTAGATTTTTCCCTATAAATTCTTCACCACCAATTATTAGAATATTTTTCCTCTCAACCATAGAAAATTCCTAATTCAGTAACTTACGTTACTGATTTTTTTCTGAAGTTTCTTATGACATTTTGGACACATAACATGAGAACCATAAAGGATTTCGTTGTAAGGTAACCATTTGTCAAAAATAAATAGTGACTTGCACCAGGCACATTGTATTCTTATTCTTTTATGAGAATATGTTTCTGCATTTTTTCTAAAAATAGAGGATATTTCTTTAAACTCTTTATTATACTGTCTGAATATCTTCAGAATATCCGGGTCGTATTTATGATTTTGTTTATGTAATATAATATCGCGTATCTTTTTATGAGAAAACGCCCCTCTATAACGCCTATACGACATAAGAGCATCATATGCATCTGCTAAGGCACAAATTCTTGCAGAAAGAGGAATATCTTTACCTTTTAAACCATATGGATAGCCTGTTCCGTCGTAATTTTCATGGTGATAAAGCGCTATTTCTCTTGTTATCTTAAAAAATTCGTGCAAATCATGCTCCACACCTTGCTCAATTGCGGATAACATTTCATATCCATAATGAGTATGAGTTTTTAATATTTCGAATTCTTTTTTTGTAAGAGAGTATGGTTTCATAGTTATCCTTTCGGGTATATTTATCTTGCCAATATCGTGTAGCTTACTTCCAAGATACATATACTCAATATATTTTTGGTTAAAAATTTCACCATAATCTTTCTTCTTCCATAATTTTTCACAAATTAAACGAACATATTGTGAAACTCCTTCCATATGGTCTATGGTTTCATATTGACCTTTTGTCTTCACCAGACATGCTAAAGCTGTTTCGGTTATCGCCATAAGTAACAATAATAAAGCATCCTTTCGAAATACATTTGTAAATTTAACTTTTATATTATCTATAATAGCTTGTTGACCGGAACACCTTATAAAACTTATAAATTCAAGGGAATTTCTAAACATCGCCCGGAAATCATCAGCCCCATATTTTGAATACTGGAATGCATCCCGAAAATTTGGTTTTTCTGAAATTACTATTATTTTAGAATACGGGGAAATATCTTTAAAGTAATCCAATACACGAAAACCTTCAGTTACGCCCTCTGATATTTTAAGGAAAATCAGGTCAAATTTACGATTTTTATAAACTTGTTCTACTTCCTCAATCTTCTCTCCTGTATAAATAGCATAGAGTATGTCTCTATCAACCCATGGTTGTATGGTATTTTCTATACCGAAATTGAGTAAAAGCACATCTATTTTTTTCATAATGTTAGGAGTAGCTCCGATTTATCGGAGCGTTATATAGACACGTTTACGCAAGCTGAAGCTCCGAAGGAGTCCGAGCCTCTGGAGTCCTCCCGAGAGGGAGAGAGCCCCCCGATTTCATCGGGGGAGTCCAGAATTTGCGACTACCAAAAATAAGAGGGAGTTCCTGGCATTATACAAGCGGGTCATTCATTCTTGTCTGTTATTATTCTTTGCAATATTTCGTTCAGTTCCTTGATTCTATATGGCTTAACAAGAAAACCGCTAAACCCATATTCCCTGAAGTTGGCCATTACCGGGTCGTTGGAATAACCGCTGCATACAATTGCTTTAACCTCAGGGTCTATCTCAATTAGTTTCTTGATGATTTCCCTGCCTCCCATGGTACCGGGAATGGTTAAATCCAAAATAATTGCATCAAAAGACTGCTGGGACTCTTTGGCTTTTTTGTACACCTCAACGGCTTCCGCACCGTCTCCGGCGGACTCTGGCTCATACCCGATAAGCTTGAGCATATTGCCGGTAACATCTCTGACCATCTTCTCGTCATCCACTACCAGAATCTTGCCACTGCCGGCAAAGATTTTTTCTTCCTCCCCCTTTTTTGTTAGGAATTCCTTGGGGAGAGCAGGAAGATAGACATAGAAGGTTGTTCCTGCTCTTGTTTTGGATTCTAAGGTAATGTATCCCTGGTGATTTTTAATTATGGAATAGGTGGTGGCAAGTCCAAGACCGCTTCCTTTCTGTTTGGTTGTGAAATAGGGGTCAAATATCTTAGTGAGGTATTCTTCAGGTATACCAACTCCTTGGTCTTTGATGGATATCTTTATATATTCTCCCTCCTTCACGGGAAAACCATAACTCGCATCTATAGTAATATTTTCCGCACACACTTCAATTATTCCCCCTTCCGGCATAGCCTGGTCGGCATTGATAATCAAATTGTTGATAACTTGACTTATCTGCCCCTCATCAACCTCAACCGGCCAGAGATCGGCTGGTAGGGAAAACTCACAACGGACCTTGGAACCTCTCAAGGCAAACAGGGTTGAATCTTTTATTACTTCCGCAATAGAGAGTATCTTCTTAATTGGCTCTCCGCCCAGGGAAAAGATGAGCAATTGCTTGGTCAAATCCCTTGCCCGCAGGGACGCTTTTTCCGCCTCTGTCAATCTTTCGCTAATTTTATCTCCCGGTTCTGTATACATCTTTGCCACAGAAATATTGCCCAAAATCGCCATTAAAAAATTGTTAAAATCATGGGCAATGCCACCGGCAAGAATACCTACTGATTCGAGTTTGCTGAATTTTAGAATCTCTTGTTCCATCTTCTTGCGTTCGGTAATGTCGCGGGTAACTCCCAGTATCCCTACAGCCCGGCCATCCTGGTCGCACAGAAAAGACATCGTGCTCTCTGTGCATACAGTGGAGCCGTCCTTGCGGATTAATTCCAGTTGCAGCGTCCGTGACCTGAACAGGTCTTTCTGCTCCATTTCTTCTATAGCCAGTTCTTCTGCAAGAGCCTTCCTGATAAACTCAAGGGAGGCAGGAGTCAATCTTTCTTCCAGTGTCTGGGCCATCGCTTCCTCAACGCTATAGCCTCGTACACGCGTCACAGAGGGGCTAATATAAGTGAACTTAAAGTTCATATCTGTGGTCCAGATAATATCCTGCACGTTCTCGGCAAGTAAACGGTAATTTCTCTCACTATCCCGCAAAGCCTTCTCTGCCTGCTTGCGCGCCAGCCATGTAGCCAGGTATTTCCCTACCATTTCCAGGAAAGTAATATCAAACGGTACGAACTGCCCTTTGCGCCTATAGTTCAGTTGGAGCAAACCGAATGCCTCTATTTCGGTTCTCAATGGAACAAAAGCCACAGATTCGTAACCCTTAACATTGCACTTATTCCGTATCCACAACTGACGGTCGGCCTCTGTAGTCGAGGCCAGGAATTTACTAATGCTATTCGTCCAGAAGCTGCCGTTCTCAGTAAAGAAGGGCTTAGCAGGGTCGAAACGGCCTGAGATGACGTTTCCACACATACATTCCCAAACAGGATTGCCTGTGTCGTCGCGCACGATTTGACCATCGCCGTCACGAATGCAGAGGCTGTTTCCCATTCTCACGAACTCCTCAGGAAAGCCTTCTGTCTGGAAGTAGGGAAAATCATCCCCTTCGCGCAGGCGGATGCCAATACTATCACAACCTGAACAGTCCTTGAGGAAATGGATAGCTCCCTGCATCGTCTCCTTGAGAGAGACTGCTTTGTTGAGCAATTGAAACAACTTAATGAGGTACTCACGCTTCCGTTCGATTTTTTTCTCCAGAGTAATGTCCCTGAGAATAGCAACCACTCCCGTGACCTTTTCCTCATCGTCCCTGAGAGGGTAATAGGACACCTGCAGATCACGGTTACCTGCCTGCGGATCCTCATATACCATCTCGAACCGCATGTTCTCGTCTCCCAAGCAGCGATCGAAGTTTGGCTTGACTTTCGTTTCGAACGCGTCTTCGCCCACCAACTCTGTGACAGTATGACCAACGACCTGATCCCGATTCAAGCCACGATATCTCAGAAATGCCTCATTGGTGAGGCAATAGACGTACTGGCGATCCAGTATAGCAATCATCTCCTGTGAACTCTCCACGGCCTTTTGATACTCCTTCAGTGTCTCCTCTCCCCGCCTGTGCTCGATTATCCTTCCCAATCGCCCGGAAATAGCGTTGAGCAAATTTCTCTCTTCCTTTAGGAAAGGTCCCTCGTCGCTTTCTGGCTTTTCTTCCAAGAGACAGACTTCTATACTGCCAATCAGCTTGCCGTGGACAATGATGTCACTGGCTTGTTTCCAGATGGTTTCTCTAAAGTCTCCCGTTTTAAATTCTTGAGCCTCCAGGATAATTCGTGCGCAAGTGATTTCTGGATACTGCCAAGTGGGGGGAATGAGACCAACTATCCCCTGAAATATCTCCACTAACGAAATGCCCGCCTTCTCCACGAGCTGAGAAATGCCAAAGAGACAATTCAGTTCCTTGACCCGCTCGTTAAGATCGTGCGTGCGCTTCCACAGATCACTTTCCATCTGCTTGCGCTCGCTGATGTCCACGCCCTGGGCTATAGTGCTTAAAAGGGTCGTGCCGTCTCTATCATAGATATTTGCCGAGTTCCAAAGTGCCAACTTGATATTTCCGTCTTTGCAAAGAATTGGAATTTCCACCGATTTCCAGTATTCACCACTCAATGTGCGTTCGATCTTGCTTAGTGATTCGTCTCGGCTTGCTTCAGGGAAGAACATGCGCAGTTCTTGGCCAGTAACCTCGTCGGTTGTATAACCCGTAAAGTGCTCGAAGGCATGGTTGAACCGGGTAATCCTGAACTCCTTGTCCCATACGATGATAGGAGCGTTCGCATAGTTGATCAGATTCTCTAAGTAGCTCCGTGCCTCCCGCAACTCCTCCTCCGTTTTCTTGCTCTCGGTTTCTAATGTTTCTAATTCAGTAATCTGCTGACTCATTTTCCCTGATTCTTCGATGAGTTGTTCTTTTGTCTTATCTTCACCATTCATCTTGTATGCCTCCCAAAATATGCGGTAATTTCGCCTGATATACGAGGTAAGTTACATAATTCTTCGGGGAGAAAAAACTACCCAGAGGACCTTTGCTTTCCCATTACCAATATTCCTGAACTTATGGGGAAGCATAGAGTCAAAGGAGATACTATCGCCTTGTTCTAATGTGTAAGCTTCCTTTCCAATTTGCACTTTAATCTTTCCTTCAAGAACTAAACCAAACTCCTCCCCTTCATGCATACTCAACTGCTTTCCGGTATGACCTTTTGGCTCTAATGTAAATACTAATGGCTCCATTAAAACTTCAATTCCGCTGGAAGTTAGTATCTCTACAAGTGCATTAGAATCTTTTAAAAAAAATCTTTCTCTTTTGTCTCTCTTTACAATAGTTTTACGAGGGACTTTTTCTTCTTTGAAAAGATAGTCTAACTTCACATGCAAAGCAATAGCAATTCTCTTGAGGCTTTCTACCGAAGGATAGACTATCCCCCTTTCAATCTGAGAAAGAAAACTAGCACTCACTTTTGTTCGCTTAGCCAGTTCCTCTAACGTGAATTTTTTCTTAATTCTAATCTCTTTGATCCGTTGACCAAATTCCATTTTTCACCTCTCTTGGTTAAAATTAAGATGCATTTTTAGACGCAACTCTCCTTGTCGAAGTTTACTGTTTAAACTTCTTGATGAATTTATCAATAAGATAAATATTTACCTATTTAGTTAATACATAGCAATTTATCTGCCAGGAGAAGCGAAGAGTTTAAAGAACTACTTTAAGATTTTTTCGAAAGATGTGTATTTAAGGAGAACTTCTATAAGGCAGGTATGGAATTGTGGCGGTTAAGTGATATTTATTTCATCCCAGCAGTGTCTCATTACTGATACAGAATTGTTATTTCCTCTATGAATATTACTTATTTCTTGCGAAAGTTCATCATTTTCTCAAATTTGCTACAACTGTTCTAATAATGATAAAAAAGTTGTAAAATGGCCGAATAATTTGTGTTAATAGTCACATAATGCGGTATTCTTTCAATTTTCTGTACAACTTCGATCTACTTAACCTCAAAGACCTGGCAGTTTCTATCTTATTGCCTTTACATTCCCTAAGAGCTTTGATGATGGCATCTCTTTCAAAGTCTTTTAACAATTTACTCAAGCCCATTTTATCTGAGGGGTAGGAATAACCTGCCGGTAGTCTGCAAAAATCTATCGGCAAATCAGCCGGGGTGATATATTCACTTACAGAAATTATTAATGCGCGTTCAACAACATTGGCTAATTCTCTCACGTTTCCCGGCCAGTCATATTCCATTAGAATTTTCATAAATTCCTGGCCAACCTTTTTCTTTGTTGTAGTAACCTGACTATTAGCCATGAAATGTTTTACTAATAATGAGATATCTTCCTTTCGTTCCCTTAAAGGTGGCAGATTGATAGTAACAACGTTTAACCGGTAATATAAATCCTTCCGAAAATTCCCATTTCTCGCATCTTCAACTAAATTTCGATTAGTGGCCGTTATGATTCTAACATCTACTCGTATCTGTTTGATCCCTCCTAACCGACGGAATTGATGAGTCTCTATGGCTCGTAGTAGTTTTGCCTGTGTAGTCAATTTCATCTCACCAATTTCGTCAATGAACAATGTTCCTCTATCCGCTATTTCGAACAATCCTCGTTTCATAGATGAAGCATCAGTAAAAGCTCCTTTTTCGTGTCCAAACAATTCATTTTCTAACAGGTTTTCTGAAAGAGAAGCACAATCAATAACTATAAATGGTTTATCCCTTCTATTACTGTTCTTATGAATGGCTTTTGCTACTAATTCTTTGCCAGTTCCACTTTCACCGATAATGAGAACCGGGGAAGAAGTTTTAGCTACTTTATCAATTAAGGAAAAAACCGATTCCATCTTTGAACTTTTTCCAATCATTTCATAGTATTTATCTTTAATTTGTAATTCTTCTTTTAAAATAATATTTTCTTTCTTGATGACTTTTTTCTCATACGCTTTCTGTATAACAGCCTCTAATTCATCTAACCTGGTCGGCTTGGTCAAATAGTCGTAACAACCTAATTTCATTGATTCAATTGCCGTAGCTACACTTGCCTGACCGGTAAGGACTACGAATTCGGTTAATATATTTTGTGTCCTGAGTCTCTTCAATAATTCAACACCATCCATATCAGGCATCTTAATGTCAACCAACCCCACATCAAATTCTTTTTTTTCTATTGCTTTAAGCACTTCACTTCCATTACTAAAGACTTCCAAATGATATTTAGTTCTGGGTATCACTTTAACCATTAATTTTCTAAAGCCTGCTTCATCGTCAACAACAAAAAGATTTATTTTCTTACTCATTGGCTCTTGCTCACTTATCCTCTGAGTGCAAAATATGTATTTTTTAAACTAATGTTTCTTTTATTTCTTCTATCCCAAATGGTTTTTGTATACACCCATAAGCGCCTTTTTGTATTAGCTTATTCAATAAGTAATCATTCATTAATTTCCCTGTTATCATTACTACTTTTGTCTCTGGCGAGATTTTTTTTATTTCTTCAAGAACAATATTACCTGGAATTCCCGGCATTATAATATCTAAAAAGGCAACATTAAAATATTCATTCTTAACCAGTTCAATGGCTTCCCTTCCAGTCAATACAGATTTCACCTTGTGTCCTTCAGCAGATAACCAGTTAATGAATATTTTGCATATTTCTTCTTCATCATCCATTACTAAAATATTCATATATTGCGCCGT
>JABUBN010000025.1_pt1 | contig 45372 bp, 41 predicted proteins | sample 7240341 | NCBI WGS metagenome assembly JABUBN01 (sample SAMN07256345, study PRJNA390944) | subsurface metagenome | isolation source: Methane hydrate marine sediment | place: Pacific Ocean: Eastern North Pacific, ODP site | reverse complement strand
ACAAAACAGGATGCAGCTTTTGGTATGGGCTCGGCGGGAGTGAACGAGGCAGAAATTTTCGTTCGTTTGGAAGATAAACTAAAGAGAAAACGTACTTCCAAAGAGATTATTGATGACATTCGAGCTCAACTTCCTCAGATAGAAGGAGCCAAATACGAATTTACGGATATGGCTCATGCGATACTTACAGGAGGGGGCGCTGGGGAGGCTTCTATTGAGCTTAAACTCTTTGGTAAAGACATGGAGATTCTCGAGGATGTTTCCGGAACTGTTATGACAGCGATGGGTAAGATTAAGGGAGTCTATGATTTGGGGAGTTCCCTGGAGAAGGGAAGACCAGAACTACAACTTATAATTGACCGTCACCGTGCATCCCGGTTGGGATTGACTGTCAGCCAAATTGCCTCTACATTGCAAATGGCGGTTCAGGGAAAGGTGGCTACGTTGTTTCGCCAGGCAGGCGAAGAAGTTAATATACGTGTCTCTCTTGACCAGAGAAGCAGAGGGAGTCTCAGAGAAATTGAGAATATAGTTCTCCCTTCTCCTCTGGGAATACTTGTCCGTTTGAAAGATGTTGCCGATATCCGGGAGGCTAAAGGACCGATAAAGCTGAATCGAGAAAACCAGAAAAGAGTGGTCTCTTTAACTGCTAATTTCAGTGGCCGACCCTTGTCCAGTGTTATGAGGGATATAGAGAATAAAATAAGTAGAATTGCTTTCCCCGAAGGCTACTTTATAGACTATGGAGGACAGGCTGAGAAGATGCGGGAGACATTTATCAGTTTGGGTCAGATACTTATTTTAGCCGTGCTTTTAGTTTTTATGATTATAGCAGCACAATTTGAGTCTTTTACCCAGCCATTGGTTATTATGTTTACTGTTCCCCTTGCTATAATCGGCGTTATTCTGAGTATTGTGATTAGCGGAAAGACTCTCTCCCTTCCTTCGGGTATAGGAGTGGTTGTCCTTGCTGGAATTATAGTAAATAATGGTATAGTTATGATTGATTACATTAATCAATTACGCAGGAAGGGAATGGAGAAAATGGAGGCAATCATCGAAGGGGCAGCGACCAGGTTACGTCCAATTATAATGACTGCTTCCACTACTATTCTGGCAATGCTTCCTCTGGCTCTTAGCCGTGCCGAAGGTTCAGCTGTGCGTTCGGTGGTAGCTGTGTCTATAATGGGTGGACTGCTTGTCGGTTCTATTCTCACGCTGATAGTTGTTCCTGCTCTTTATAGTCTGTTTGAAAAGCGATAAATTAGTAAATTGGTAGTGTAGGGGTTTATCCCCGCCCCGATAAATCGGGGCGCCCATAAAGAGCTACACTACCTTACGTCTATAAAGGGCTACACTACTCACAACTTTTTAGAGAAGAGCCATAATGATGTATTCATTAGAAGAAAGATTCAGAAAAAGTAAAATAGTAAGCTGGACAGGAATTTGGATAAATTTCTTCTTAGCTATATTTAAGATATTTGCCGGAATTTGGGGAAGAAGCCAGGCGATGCTTTCCGATGGTTTCCATTCTCTTTCCGATATCTTTGCTGGCATATTAACTTTAACCAGTGTAAAAATTTCTCAAAAGCCTGTTGATCAAGACCACCCCTATGGACACGGGAAAGCCGAATCAATAGCAGCACTTTGCATCAGTTTTATATTGTTGGGAATGTCCATAGTGCTCTCTTATCGTGCACTAAATGCTATTTTTTTAAAGATTAGGATTGTACCGGGGCTTTTGCCTCTATGGGCTGCTTTAATTTCCATTCTGGTCAAAGAATTATTATTCAGGTATACTTATTATATAGGCAAAAAATTCGACAATTTAGCCATTTTGGCTAGTGCCTCTGATCACCGTGCTGATGCGCTTACTTCCGTGGCAGCTCTAATAGGAATAGCAGGCGCCAGACTTGGTTACACTTTCCTCGATCCTCTGGCTGGCTTCGTTGTTGCCCTGTTCATTTTTAAGATAGGAATAGACATTCTTCGTCCCTCTTTGAGAGAACTAATGGACACTTCCCTTCCCGAAGATTTTATTGATGAAATTAAAAAACTCACACTGAGTATAGGGGAAGTAAAAAGAATTGATGATGTCAAAACACGTCGCCTGGGTTGGAGAAATTCAATCGATCTGAGTGTTCAAATCGACGCCGACCTATCTATAGAAGAAGGACATGGGATTTCCAATCAAATTGAGAAACTGCTACTTCAGAAGTTGAAAAATATTGGTAACATAATGATTCATATAAATCCAGGAACTGGAGATAGAGAAGAAAGGAATAGAAAGTTAGAAATTATCACCAGGATTTTACAAGAGCATTACCAGAAATTTGTAAATTTTCATGATTTATTTATAGTAAGAAAAGGAAGCGAAGAACAGGTTTATCTCCATCTTGTCCTGGCGAGGAAAATTAGCGTTGAGCAGGCTCATCGGGTATGCGACCACCTGGAAAGAGATATAAAAAGAGAACTCCCTAATTTTAAAGTGCTGATTCACGTAGAGCCCGCATAAGGAAAAGGTAAAATGGCAAAGATTAATAAATTACGCGAAACCTGGAAAACCAGAACGGGGATTATTCTTGCAGTTGCCGGGTCAGCAGTCGGGCTAGGAAATTTTTTACGTTTTCCCGTCCAGGCAGCACAGAACGGCGGTGGCGCATTTATGATACCATACTTTATCTCTTTTCTCCTCCTGGGGATTCCTTTAATGTGGATAGAGTGGACTGCTGGCAGATTCGGTGGAGGATTCGGCCATGGCACAGCCCCGGGTATTTTCCAATCGATGTGGCAGAAGAACCGTTTCATTAAATATTTTGGTGTAATTGGCATTTTTGGTCCTGTTCTCATTTTCATGTATTATACCTATGTTGAGTCGTGGTTATTGGGCTATGCGTTTTTTTCTATCACCGGGCGATACGCGCAGGCAACCACACAGCCAGCAATGCAATCGTTTCTACAAGGTTACCAGGGGTTGCAGACGAATGAGTATTTCCATGGTATTGGCTGGGCATACCTATTTTTCATAATCACATTTTCATTAAATGTGTTTGTAATTTACTATGGCATTCGTAGAGGGATAGAAAAATTATGTAACTGGGCAATGCCCATACTCCTAATTTGTGGAATTATCCTCGCTGTTCGTGTATTAAGCTTAGGAATACCTAATTTATTAAGACCTGATTGGAACTTAGTTAATGGACTGGGATTTCTGTGGAATCCAAATTTTGCCGCTTTAAAAAGCGCCAAGGTCTGGCTTGCTGCTGCTGGTCAGATATTTTTCACTCTCAGTGTGGGAATCGGCGTAATTCTTACTTATGCGAGTTATTTAACTAAAAAGGATGATGTTGCTCTTTCTGGATTAACCGCAGCGGCAACAAATGAATTTGCTGAAGTCATTTTGGGCGCAAGTATCGTTATTCCGGCAGCCTTTGTATTTTTTGGTCCTCGGGAAATTGTAAATATTGCTCAGAGTGGAGCCTTCAATTTAGGCTTCGTTACTATGCCCCTGATTTTTCAGAGGATTCCCCTGGGTGCAATCTTTGCTTTTCTGTGGTTTACACTTCTCTTTTTGGCCGGTGTCACCTCCAGCGTTTCTTTAGCCCAGCCGGTGATAAGCTTTTTGGAAGACGAGTTCGATATAACCAGGAAGAAATCAGCAACTATATTTGGAGTAGTTACATTTATTCTCTGCCAGCCAGCTATTTTTTTCCTGGGAAAAGGAGTGTTGAACGAACTCGATTTTTGGGGAGGGACATTTTGCCTGGTGCTATTTGCTACTGTTGAGACGATAGTGTTTGCCTGGATTTTTGGTATCGACCGCGCCTGGAAAGAGATTCATCACGGAGCAGATATTGTGATTCCCAAATTTTATAAGTTTATCATTAAGTATATTACTCCCCTATTTTTGCTTTTTATCCTCGGATTCTGGATAGTTAAGGAAGGATTGCCCATGATAGCAATGAAGAATGTTACTTCAGAGCAGTATCCATACGTTTTGTTCATAAGAGGTTTGATGCTAATAATATTTATAGTATTAGCAATGTCTGTAGCATATGCATGGAAGAAAAGAAAAATATTAATTAGGAAAGAAAAATGACAGGTTTGGGTTGGTTTTTTCTGATTTTTTCTTGGTCAGTCATAATTCTTCTTTTGATATTCTGTTTCTATCGTATTTTAAGAAAGAAATAGGTTCTTAAAGATAATTCAAAAAAAGTAATTAACCGCCCATCTTATAAATGTGGCGGTTTTTTATCTGGGTTGACAAAGAAATTTAAATGTGATATAAATAAGACGACAGATAACAGTCCCCGATGTTAATCGGGACGATGCGGCATAAATAATTAAGGGTGGATTCATGGGAGAACCTCTAAGGAGAGGGGGATAACAGTCCCGAGCTTGTCGAGGGACGCAAGGGGGTCCCGATTAACATCGGGGCCACTTGAGAGGCCCGATTGGAAATCGGGACGATGCGGCATAAATAATTAAGGGTGGATTAAGGGAAAAACCTCTCAAGATGAGGGGGTCGACAGTCCCGAGCTCAATCGGGATGATGCTGATAAATAATTAAGGGTGGATTAAGGGAGAAACCTCTCAAGAGGAGGGGGTCGACAGTCCCGATTTCCAACCAGGACGATACATGATAAATTAATTAGGGGAGGGTAAAGGGAGAGCCTCTAGGGAGAGGGGGATAACAGGACCCGATTTTAATCGGGGACGCAAGGGGGGAGAACTACGTTCTCCCACTTGAGAGTCCCGATTGGAAATCGGGACGATGCGCCCGTAGCTCAGCTGGATAGAGCGTCGGACTTCGAATCCGCAGGTCGTGCGTTCGAATCGCACCGGGCGTGCCAGATAAGCCAAGGCAATTTTGAATATATCTTTTTTTGGGCCATTAGCTCAACAGGTAGAGCAACTGCCTCTTAAGCAGGAGGTTGGAGGTTCGATTCCTCCATGGCCCACTTGCCGCGGTGGTGAAATTGGCAAACACGCTAGGCTTAGGACCTAGTCTCCAATTATATGGAGTTGAGAGTTCGAATCTCTCCCGCGGCACCAGGAAAGAGTTAAAATGGCTATAGAAAATTTAAAGGTAGAAATATCCAAGAAAAGCGAATGTGAGCTTGTTTTCAAAATCGAGATTCCTCAAGTAGAAATAGAAAAGGAAATAGAATTGACATACAACGAGATTCAAAAGGAAGCTGTTATACCCGGTTTCCGTAGAGGAAAGGCGCCGCCTGCTTTTTTGAGGGAGAAATTTAAGTCTCGTTGTCAGGAAACTGTTTTAGAATCGCTCGTCCCAGACGCATTATCTCAGGTGGTAAAAGAGAAAGGAATTGACCCTATTGCTCCGGCAGAGATTTCTGACCTTAAATTCGATTTTGCTAAGCGAGAACCAATATCTTTTCAGGCAACGGTTGAAGTGATACCTCGTTTTGAGCCACGGAATTATAAGAAACTTAAGATAAAAAAAGAGATAAAAGTCACGGGTGATTATGAAATAGGGGAAAGTCTGAAAGAACTGCAGAAAAGGAATGCCCAGCTTGTGGTCTCCGGGGATAACGTGGTAGATAGAAAAAGTTATGTAGTAATCGATTATCAAGGATTCGGTAACGGTAAACCCTTGAATGGGCTTCGAGGAGAAAATCAGTTGATAAGCATTGAAAGCCCTATTTTTCTCCGGGAGTTTTCTGAAGGATTGATTGGCATGGAAAGAGGCGGAGAGAAAAATGTTGAGGTGAATTTTCCGGATAATTATTTTAATAAGAAGTTGGCGGGGCATAAAGTTCTCTTTAAAGTAAAGGTTAAAGAGATTAAAAAAATGCAATTACCAGAAATTGACGATGCTTTTGCTCAGGGATTAGGAGCTAAATCTTTGAGAGAATTGAAAGAGAAATTGAGGGAAAATTTGATTAAGCTGGAGGAGCATAAAACAACAGAGGCAATGAGAGAACAGATTATTGACAGGCTAATTGAGAATAACCCTGTGGTGGTTCCTAATTCTCTAATCGAAAAACAGCTCGATTATCTAATCTTAAAGATGAAGACTTACCTTCAGAGTCGCGGGCTTGCTTCGAAAGATATCGGGGCGGATGAGGAAGTCCTGCGGAAGAAATATCGTAACCTTGCAGAAAAACAAGTCCGCAGCACTTTAATTTTTGCCAGGATAGCTGAGAAAGAGAATATCCAGGTTGATTCTAAGGAAATAGAGAAAGAAATAGAGGAGACAATAAAATCAACTAAAGAAAAAGAAGAAGAAATAAAAAGATACTTTTATGAAAACATAGACCAAATCACAAGCAAAATGAGAGAGAATAAAGTATTTGACTTTTTAATAGAAAATGCTAAAATTATAAAAGAGAAGAGGAAATAGATACAAAAAAGTTTCCTCTCCCCTTGGGGGAGAGGGTTAAGATGAGGGGGTAATGTATGAAGTTAAAAACTTTTGGGCAGTTGATTCCCATGGTGGTTGAGCAGTCACCGAGAGGAGAGAGAGCCTTTGATATTTATTCCCGTCTTTTGAGGGATAGGATTGTATTTTTGGGTACACCTTTAACAGATGAAGTCGCTAATGTGATTATCGCTGAATTGCTGTTTTTGGAGGCAGAAGATCCTGATAAAGACATTTCCTTATACATTAACTGTCCAGGAGGAATAGTAACTGCCGGTCTTGCGGTTTATGATACGATGCAATATGTTAAACCAAGTATCTCTTCGATATGTATGGGTCAGGCAGCCAGTATGGGAGCACTTCTTCTCGCAGCCGGGGCAAAGAAGAAGCGATTTGCCCTGCCCAATTCCCGCATAATGATACATCAACCTCTGGGAGGAGTGCAGGGTCAAGCAACTGATATCGGCATTCAAGCTAAGGAAATTATGCGTATGAAAGCCAAGATGAATGAGCTTATGGCAAAACATACGGGTCAACCTCTGGCGAAAATAGAGAAAGACACAGACCGCGATTTCTTTATGACAGCCGAAGAGGCAAAAGCCTATAGCCTGGTTGATGAAGTAATTGAGCAGAGAAAATAAAAGAGATGCTCGGAATTTGGTTTTGAATATTATAAATTTAAAAGATAGTTTGTTCATTGCTTGGTCGCGTAGGGGCGACCGCAATTTATCCCGATACATCGGGATGGTCGCCCAAAGGCTTGTCCCCGCCCCGATAAATCGGGGCACCCATAAAGGGCTACACTACCCATAATGGTTTTGGTAGTGTAGGGGCGATCCCGATGTATCGGGATGGTCGCCCGAAAAGGGTTTAATTATGGTTGAACTTATTGATAGAAAAGAATCTTTAAGCTGCGTTTTCTGTGGCAAAAATAAAAATGAAGTGAAAAAACTCATTGGCGGTCATGGAGTCTATATTTGTGATGAATGTATTCGGCTCTCTTACAATTTATTGAACAAAATTGCTATAGAGGAAGAAAAGAAAACCAGGAAAGTTCTACCCAAGCCATATGAAATTAAGGCTATACTGGATGAATATGTTATCGGGCAGGAGAGGGCTAAGAAGTTACTGGCGGTTGCCGTATATAATCATTATCAAAGGGTGGGCCTGGATTCTCTTTTACCGACTTCTCGACAAAGAGTTGCTGATGAAGTGGAATTGCAGAAGTCTAATATTCTATTGATTGGTCCCACAGGGACGGGAAAGACACTTTTGGCCCAGACTTTGGCTCGCTTGTTAGACGTTCCTTTCGCTATTGCTGATGCCACTGCATTGACGGAAGCTGGTTATGTTGGCGAGGATGTTGAGAATGTTGTTCTCAGGCTTCTGCAAAGCGCAAATTTCAATCGCCATCGAGCTGAAAGAGGCATTGTATATATAGATGAGATAGATAAGATTGCGCGCAAAGGAGATACCTTTTCGGTAACCCGTGATGTTTCTGGGGAAGGTGTCCAGCAGGCACTTCTGAAGATATTGGAGGGGACAATAGCTAATGTCCCTCCTATGGGGGGAAGGAAACATCCCCAGCAGGATTTTATCCCTGTGGATACGACTAATGTTCTATTTATCTGCGGTGGGACGTTTAATGGTTTGGAAAAGATAATTGAAAGTAGAATTGGGGAGAAAACTTTGGGGTTTGGTGCACCAATAAAAAGGAAAAAAGAAAAAAATCTTAACGAGATTCTCTCATACATAGAACCAGAGGACCTTCTTAAGTATGGATTAATTCCTGAATTCATTGGTAGACTTCCGGTGATTGCCACGATGGAGGAGTTAGATAAGGTTGCTCTGGTCAGGATTCTGATTGAGCCGAAAAATGCTCTAATTAGGCAATTTAAGAAAATATTCTCTCTCCAGAATGTAAAACTGACGGTGACCGGTGATGCCTTAGAGGAGATTGCCAGAAAAGCAATTAACAGGTCGAGCGGAGCTCGGGGGTTACGCACTATTATGGAAGATGTTATGTTAGATATAATGTACGATTTGCCTAACACAACCGACGTAGAAGAATGTATAATTAATGCTGAAGTTATAAATAAAGAGAAGGAGCCAGTGTTAGTACAAAAGAAAATAATACAAAAAGGGAGGCTGAATTGATTACACCAGAAAAGCCTAAGAAATCGATTGTCATACCTGATGTCTTACCCCTTCTGCCAGTAAGAGATGTGGTAATATTTCCTTATATGGTTCTTCCGTTAGCAGTAGGACGGTCTAAATCGATTAAGGCTTTAGAAGAAGCGATGGCCCGAGACCGCTTAATTTTCCTTGTGACTCAGAGAAAGATTCAAACCGAAAATCCGGGAAAGGAAGATCTCTACTCAATAGGGGTAGTGGCAGAGATTCTCCAGCTTTTAAAGATGCCTGATGGTACGATTAAGATCCTCGTCGAGGGAGTAGAGAGAGCAAAGATTACAGACTTTATTCCTCAACAGGGATTTATTCAGGTGAGGATTAAGAGGCATTTAGAAACATATGCTCCCAACCAGGAGCTCGAGGCTTTGATGCGTAATGTGATAACCTTATTTGAGAAATATGTGAAATTGAATCGCCGTATTCCCATAGAGACTATAATGTCAGTTTCAAACATCGACGATCCCAGCCGTTTAGCCGATATTATTGCATCTCATATCTCGATTAAAATACTTCAGGAGCAGCTTATTCTGGAAACATGGGACCCTAAAAAGAGGCTTACAGAGTTAGCCAAAATTTTGACCGCTGAGAATGATATTCTCTCTATCGAGAAGAAGATTCAGGTGCGGGTGCGTGACCAGATTGAAAAGACACAGAAGGAATACTATCTGCATGAGCAGATCAAGGCAATTAAAAAAGAACTGAAAGAAACAGATGACTACCAAAAAGAAGTAAATGCGCTGAGAGAGAAAGTCAGAAAATCTAAGGCACCTCCAGAGGTAGCAAAACAGGCAGAAAAAGAGATTTCTCGTCTGGAGAAAATGATGCCTTTCTCTCCAGAGGCGACAGTAATTAGGACATATCTGGACTGGATAATCAGAGTGCCCTGGGCTATCAGTACCAAAGACCAGCTGGATCTTAAAAGAGCTGAGAAGATTTTGGACGAAGACCATTATGGTTTGGATAAAGCCAAGCAAAGGATAGTGGAATATTTGGCTGTTTGTAAGTTAACAAAAAAGATGAAGGGACCAATTATCTGTTTTGTCGGTCCGCCGGGTACGGGCAAGACTTCTCTAGGCCGTTCGATTGCCCGTGCTTTGGGTCGCAAGTTCATTCGTATGTCATTGGGAGGGATACGCGATGAGGCTGAGATTCGTGGTCACCGCAGGACATATATTGGTGCTCTGCCCGGGAGGATAATTCAGTCACTAAGTAAAATAAAATCGAGAAACCCTGTGTTTCTACTCGATGAAGTAGATAAGATGGGTCAGGATTTTAGAGGCGATCCGGCAGCGGCTCTTTTAGAAGTTCTCGATCCCGAACAGAACAACACTTTTTCCGATCACTATTTAGAGGTGGAATTTGATTTATCCGATGTAATGTTTATTACCACTGCTAATACTCTGTACACAGTTCCGCCTTCTTTAGCTGATCGAATGGAGGTTATTAAGTTCCCCGGGTATACGAAAGAAGAGAAGATTAAGATTGCCCAAAAATTTCTCGTGCCAAAACAGGTCAAGGAAAATGGGTTAAGTTCGGACAAATTAGTTATATCGGAACGAGCCTTAAATTTGATAATCCGCGATTACACCCTGGAAGCAGGAGTAAGAAACCTGGAAAGAGAGATAGCAAATGTCTGTCGCAAGGTAGCCAAAGAGTTGGCCTCAGAAAAGGGCGGAAAAGCTGTAAAAATTACTGCAAAAAACCTTCACCGTTATTTGGGCATTCCCAGGTACCACAGGGAGAAACCGGGACAGAATGAAGTGGGCGTAGCCACGGGACTTGCCTGGACAGAAGTGGGGGGAGATATTCTTTCTATTGAAGTTTCAATTATGAAAGGTAAAGGCAGTCTCACCCTTACCGGGAAACTGGGAGAAGTAATGAGGGAATCTGCACAGGCAGCACTTTCTTATGTTAGGTCTAATGCTGGTAAGTTAGGTTTACCCCCGGATTTTTATAAGGATAAAGAAATTCACATTCACATCCCCGAGGGTGCGATTCCTAAAGACGGTCCATCAGCAGGGATTACTATGGCAATTGCTTTAACTTCAGCATTAAGCAATAGGCCAGTTAAGAAAGACGTGGCTATGACTGGAGAGATAACTCTAAGAGGGCGGATTTTATCCGTAGGTGGATTTAAAGAGAAGATGCTGGCAGCTCATAGGTCGGGAATAAAGACAGTTATCTTTCCCCGGGAAAATGAGAGAAACCTGAAAGAGATTCCCAAAGAAATCAAGAATAAATTGAAGTTCATACCGGTTAAGAACATAGATGAAGTATTGAGAATAGCTTTAGTTGCCAAGGGAAAGAGAAAAGCAAAGATAACCAGACGAAAAAAGTTGGGTCGTTTACCATTAGCCCAAAGGTTACCAAGACTACAAGCAAAAGAAAAAACAGAATGGGAAAACAAAAGAGAGAACTAGGAATCGAGAACTAAGATTTACCTTTTTAGAAATTTTGTTCTACTCCGGGAGATATTTCTAACGGGGTAAAGTAAAAACTATTTACTTTTGGGTAATCTTAGTTTAAGTTCTTAGTTCTTAATTTTTATCTAAGGAGCAGAAAAATGAAAAAGTATCTTTTAACGCCAGGTCCTACTCCTGTTCCGGAAAGAGTACTTTTAGCCTCAGCTCAGCCAATTATTCATCACCGCACTCCGGAATGCGGTCAGGTTCTTTCTGAAGATATAGAAGGATTGAAATACGTATTTCAAACAAAAAATGACCTTTTCATTTTTGCCGCTTCGGGAACCGGGGCGATGGAGGCCTGCGTGGTTAACCTCCTTTCTCCGCAAGACAAAGTTCTAATTGTTAACACTGGTGCATTTGGTAGAAGATGGGTAAATATTACTAAGTTATTTGGAATTGAACCAGAAGTTATTGAATATCCCTGGGGTAGAATAGCTAACCCTAAGGATGTAGAGAAGAAACTAAAGGAAATACCGGGAATTAAAGCTGTATTTACACAAAGCACAGAGACCTCAACCGGTGTGGTTAACGATATCCAGACAATTGGTAAGATAGTGGCAAAAACTGAGGCTGTCCTGGTGGTCGATGCGGTGAGTGGGCTAGGAGGGCAGGAGTTGAAGACTGATGAGTGGAATGTGGATGTGGTAGCTGGTGGCTCTCAGAAAGGGCTGATGCTCCCTCCAGGATTGGCTTTTGTCAGTATCAGCCAGAAGGCCTGGAAACTTGTAGAAAATTCTAAATTGCCGAAGTTTTACTGGGACTTTAAGGCATATAAGAAGTTTCTCGAGGAGAAAAAACAGACACCCTATACTTCGGCAGTAAGCTTGTTGTTGGGATTGCAGGAAGCTTTGAGAATGATAAAAGAAGAAGGGCTGGAGCAAATCTTACAACGCCATGCAATCCTGGCTTCTGCTACAAGAAAAGGAGTGGAGGCATTGGGTCTGGAGCTCTTCGCAGAAGCTCCCTGTAACGTGGTTACAGCAGTCAAAGTTCCGGAAGGAGTTGATGGGGTGCGGCTGGTTAAAATGATGCGTGACGAGTATGGAGTGGGAATTGCTGGTGGTCAAAGAGAATATAAAGGCAAAATTTTCCGCATCGCCCATCTGGGCTACATGGATAGATTTGATGTAATCATCGGGCTTTCGGCTCTGGAAATAGCATTAAGTAAATTAGGATGTAAAATCGAAGTAGGAAAAGGCATAGCTGCAGCAGAGAAAGAATTCCTGAAATGTAGTTAAGGATCTGTAGGGGTTCGATTTATCGAATCCGTGATTGGATGTAGCTGTCTGTCTCGATGAATCGGGACGAAGCTCTGCTTTATAAATGAATTGATTCACATAAGGAGGTTTCCGTGAAGGTATTGGTTAGCGACAAATTGGCGGAAGAAGGTATAGAGTTATTGAGGGAAAGCCCCGATATAACAGTTGATGTGAAACTCAAACTGGAATTGCAGGAGTTGCTAAAGCACATTGGCGAGTACGATGCTCTTCTTGTGCGCAGTGCAACTAAGGTGACAAAAGAGGTAATTGACGCAGCAAAGAATTTAAAAGTCATTGGAAGAGCAGGAGTGGGAGTGGACAATATCGATGTTGAAGCGGCAAGTAAAAGGGGCATCCTGGTAATGAATACGCCCGGTGGAAATACGATTTCTGCAGCAGAACATACAATGAGCATGCTCTTAGCATTATCCCGCTGTATTCCCCAGGCTAACATATCCCTGAAGAGTAAGCAGTGGGAAAAGAAAAAATTCTTGGGAACCGAAATTTTCAAAAAGACCCTGGGTATAGTCGGCCTGGGTAGAATCGGAGGTGAAGTTGCAAAAAGAGCACAGTCTTTCGGGATGGAGATAATAGCTTACGACCCTTATATTTCTAAGGCCCATGCGCGAGAGATTAGCGTTAAATTGGTTAGTTTTCCGGAACTTATTAAACAGGCAGACTACATAACAATTCATATTCCGTCAACTCCTGAAACTAAACACATAATTAATAAAGAAACTATCAATCAGATGAAGGAAGGGGTGAGGATTATAAATTGTGCTCGTGGGGGAATCATAGATGAAGCAGCCTTAGCAGAAGCAGTGAAGTCAGGTAAGGTTGGTGGGGCAGCTCTCGATGTTTTTGAGAAGGAACCACCTTTTGACAGTCCCGTTCTGGGTTTGGAGAATATAATTGTTACACCACATTTAGGAGCTTCAACCGAAGAGGCGCAGATTAATGTGGCAAGAGATATTGCTGTACAAGTTTTAGATTTCCTTAAGAAAGGCATTGTTCGCAATGCAGTCAATATGCCAGAATTAGACCCTGAGAAAATGAAAACTTTGGGTCCCTATATTAATCTTTGCGAGAAATTAGGAAGGTTACAGGCACAGATAAGTGAGGGAGGGTTTACTCAGATTGGAGTCCAATACTCAGGAGAGATTCTCCGTCACGAGATTGAGCCTTTAACCATTGCCCTGCTTAAGGGGCTTCTGGAGCCAGTTTTGGAAAGGGAAGTCAATTTTATCAACGCTCCTTTAATTGCTGAGGAGAGAGGGATTAAAGTTACCGAGTCTAAAGTGAGCAAAGTGGAAGATTTTGCCAACTTAATAGTAGTCCAGGCAGTGACAGAAAAAGGGGAGAATATAGTTGCCGGGACTCTTTTAGGGAAGAAGGAACCCCGTCTGGTAAGAATTGGCGAATTCGATTTGGACGTTATTCCTGAAGGGTATATGCTACTCTGTTCAAATTTGGACAAGCCGGGAGTAATTGGTAAAATAGGAACGATTTTGGGAAATAGAAAGATTAATATAGCCGGGATGCAGGTAGGAAGAAAAACAGTTGGCGGGAAAGCACTAACTATCATTAATGTAGACTGTGATATTTCAAAAGAGGTTTTAAAAGAGATAGAAGGGATATCCGAAATTGTCGAAGTAAAAATGGTAAACCTCTAACCCAGAGACAACCCCCTTACTCTAACCCTTTCCGCCATAGGAGTGTCCCGACAAGTCGGGACAAGAGTAAAGCTCTCGCTTTACACTCCATTATATACCCCTTACTCTCTCTCCTTTGGGGAGAGGAAGAAAAGGTGAGGGGCTTGTTGGTTATCAATCCGATGATTGATAAATAAATAAGGGAGGGTTAAGGGAGAACCTCTAAGGAGAGGGGGCCACTTGAGAGGATTTCACGGAGTGGAAGCCGATGAGCCGGTAGCTCAGCTAGGTAGAGCAGCGGCCTTTTAAGCCGTTGGTCGCGCGTTCGATTCGCGCTCGGCTCATAAAAAAGATAAACAAAAACTGCTAAATTTGAAAATAAGTTATTTCTCTCATTGCCAATAGTTTTATACGGTATTTTTAGGTATCAATATCTTATTTATCACAAAAAAGAAAGCAGTAGTCCCACAGAAAATTTCCTTACAGATATTCCATTATTATTTACTGTTATAATCTGGGCGGTTTTTTGTGGTGCAATAATTTTTTTCAAAATTCGGTAGTCGCTCCGATGAATCGGAGCGTTAGTAGTTCGTCCCCGTCGACTAGTGGTTAGGTCACCACTCTTTCAAGGTGGCAGCAGGGGTTCGAATCCCCTCGGGGACGCCAGAAATAAGGGCGGTTAGCTCAGCGGGAGAGCATCTCCCTTACAAGGAGGGGGTCGCAGGTTCAAATCCTGCACCGCCCACCAAATAAAGAATTCCTGTTCGGGGCCTAAGGAAAATTTGATACGGGGACGTAGTTCAGACTGGTTTAGAATGCCGGCCTGTCAAGCCGGAGATCGCGGGTTCAAATCCCGTCGTCCCCGCTTTTGATTTAGAAACTGAGGTCATTAATGAATATAATCAATGAACTTGTAAAAATTGCAAAATTAGACAAAGAAATTCTCGCTCTTATTTTGTTTGGTAGTATTACTCGTCAGGAAAATCTTAATGATTCAGATGTTGATATTTGCATAATTTTAAAATCCCGAGAGTATTCGGCTAAACATCTTTCTTATAAAAAACTAAAATATCTTAAAGAATTTAATCTAGACATACAGATTTTTCAACAATTGCCTATTTATATAAAAAAGAGGGTTATGAAAGAAGGCAAAATTTTATTTTGTAAAGATGAAGATGAGATGTATAAAATTGCTTTCAAAACGATGGAGGAATTTACAGATTTTGAACATATTTACCGCGATTATTTGAAGGAGGTAGCTCATGCTGGATAAGGAAAGAATTTTAAGTAAAATAGATGAACTTGATTCTTACGTGGGAGAGATTAGGCAAATATCTCCGAGAGATTTTAATGAATATCAGGATATCAAAATTAAACGGAGTTGCGAACGACTTCTTCAACTCGGGATTGAATGTATTATTGATATTTGTAAACTATTTGTTTCTGGTTTAAGATTGGGTTTACCTTCCGAAGAAAATGATTTGTTCAATAAAATGCTAAAGAAAGGTATTTTAACTAAAGAGATGGTTTCTATATTGAAAGAGATGAGAGGTTTCAGAAATATACTCATTCATGAATATGCTGCGATTGATGACGGATTGGTGTTTGAGGCAATTAAAAAAAGATTGGATGATTTTGAAAAATTCAAGAAAGAGGCATTAAAGTTTTTAAAATGAAAGGAAATTTGTCTGGATATTTCAAAATCCGATGCTCAACTAAGAAGATGTCTTGATACAACGCGTACACTTAAGGAATTTGGTTTTAAAGCGAGAATAATTTAAGGTAATAGGCCTTCACGATTCAAGACCTTACTCCATAATATATTGTTTCACAGGCAAGGGATTTGAAGGGTCGCTGTCCCTATTTAAGGAGGAGAAACAGAATGGAAGAGAAAGAAGTGGATTTGAGGGATTACATCAATATGGCAAAGAAAAGGTGGAAAATTATTTTAATTATTTTCTTAGTTTCTACAATAACCAGCGGAGTGGTGAGCTTCCTTTTGCCCAAGACTTATGAAGTTTCAGCATTAATCAGAATTGGGAGAATGAGAAACAAACTGTTGGAAGAACCTTCCACAGTTATAGAGATTTTTAACACAAGACCGATGTTGGAAAAAGTAGCAGAAGAACTTAATATTCCTCCTATACAAGAGAAATTGCAGGAACTGGCTTCAAAGATAAAGATAAAGGAAAAGGCTGAGCTTTTGGAGATAAAAGTAAAGGGAGAAACTCCAGAGGAAGCTCTGAAATTGGCGAATGGAGTGATTACAGTTCTTCTGAATAGGCACGAGCAGATTTTTGAACGGGCAAAAATGATTCTGGAGGAATATCTCGCTTCCGGTAAAGAGCGTCTGGTGGAGATGGAGAAAGAAATTGAAATGTTCCAGAGGAAAATAGACCAACTTGGAGCTACCGATTCGGATGCAAAAGCCATGCTCGCTCGAGGATATATGGATGCCTTGGAGAAAAGCCGTGTCAGGTATGAACAAGTTCAGGTAGAACTCAGAGAGAAAAAGATGGAGGAGTCCTATGGGACCGTTAGCACAGAGTTGGTAATTCCTCCTAGAACTCCTGAAAAGCCAATCGGACCTAAAAAGAAGCAGAATATCCTGATTGCTGGAATTTTGAGCCTGTTTATTGGATTTGTCTGTGCAGCTATAGTTGAATATTTTGAGAAATCCCCGACAATTTCTTAATTATTATCGACTTCCCTCTCCTCTAAGGGTTAGTGTGAAGGGTATATAATGGAGTGTAAAGCGAGAGCTTTACCCTTGTCCCGACAAGTCGGGACACTCCTACGGAGAGAGAGTTAGGGTGAGGGGGTTATTCATCTTTACTAAGGAAATCAAATGAAAGCTCTTATTTTGAGCGGTGGAAGAGGTACCCGCCTTCGTCCTATTACCCATACCAGTGCTAAACAGCTCCTGCCAGTAGCCAACAAACCCATCCTTTTCTATGGAATTGAAGCGGTAAAAGAAGCAGGAATCAAAGAAGTTGGCATTGTTGTTGGCGAAACGAAGCCCGAGATAAAAAAAGCTGTTGGCACAGGAAAGAAATGGGGAATTAATATCACCTATATTGAGCAAGAAAAGCCCCTGGGATTGGCACATGCAGTAAAGATTTCTCAGGATTTTATAAGAGATGACAACTTTGTTATGTATCTGGGAGATAATCTAATCAAGGATGGCATTACCTCCTTAGTAAAAGAGTTTGAGAAAACGAAACCCAATGCCCAGATTCTACTGGCTCGTGTTCCCCATCCTGAACAGTTCGGCGTGGTTGAATTGAAAGGTAAAAAAGTTCTACGGCTGGTAGAGAAGCCAAAGAGACCAAAGAGTGATCTGGCTCTGGTCGGTGTTTATATGTTTGATAAGAATATCTTTAAAGCTGTGAATAATATTAAACCTTCCTGGCGCAACGAATTAGAGATTACAGATGCCATCCAGTATCTTATTGCCCACAATTTTACTGTCCGTCCACATATCATCACTGGTTGGTGGAAAGATACAGGAAAGTTAGAAGATATACTGGAGGCTAACAGGATTCTTCTGGACGATTTAAAGACCCATGTGAAAGGCAAAGTAGATAAGGAATCGGAATTATTCGGAAAAGTAAGGATTGATAAGGGAGCCGAGATTAGAAAAAGCGTTATCAGAGGACCGGTAATTATTGGAGAGAATAGCAGAATAGTTAACTCCTACATTGGACCTTTCACCTCAGTATACTTTAAGGTAACTATTGAAAATAGCGAAATCGAACACAGCATTATTCTTGAGAATAGTAAAATCAGCGATATTAGAAGAATTGAGGACAGCTTAGTAGGGCAAAATGTTGAAATATTGAAGTCGAAAGCAAAACCATCTGCTTATAGGATTATGGTAGGCGACTCCAGCCGCGTGGAAGTCACATAGGGACTAGGTTTTTTTGGAGTCCTCCCGAAAGGGAGGGGAAGACCCCCGATTTCATCGGGGGACTCCAGAGTTTTTGGAGTAGAGAAACTTGTTTCGCGTTAACGCACCGCAAGCGGTGCTACTCCAATTATTTGGAATCCTCCCGAAAGGGAGGTCATAGAGGAGGAGTTGTGATTGAAGGATTGGAAATAAAGAAATTGGATGTTCACGAAGACGAGAGAGGGTCTCTCTTTGAGATTCTCCGGTCGGATGAACCAATGTTTATGAAGTTTGGACAGGTCTACATAAGCAAAGGTAAACCTGGTTGGGTCAAAGGATGGCACTACCATAAGAAACAATGGGACCATTTTTGTGTGATTAAGGGTAGGGCGCGAATCGTCCTTTTCGATAATCGGCACGACTCGAAAACATTTGGAGAAATTGGAGAATACGAGGTGGGAGGAAATAATTTGATGGTTCTGAAAATTCCTCCCTTTGTAGTTCATGGATTTGAGTGCCTTGGTGAAGAAGATTGCTGGCTTCTGAATGTTCCCGACCAGGTATATAATCGAGAGAACCCGGATGAATATAGAATTCCTTTAAACGACCCTTCCATCCCTTATGAACGGTGGAAAACCAGAAAAGGTTGGTAAAAAACATGCGTTTACTGGTGACCGGAGGAGCAGGTTTTATTGGGTCTAACTTTATTAGATACATTATAAAAAAATATCCCCAATATAAAGTTATCAATTTAGATAAACTTACCTATGCAGGCAATTTAGACAATCTGAAAGATATAGAAAATAATTCCAATTATACCTTTGTTAAAGGAGATATTTGTGATAGAAAAATTGTCGATGAGCTATCAAAAGATGTTGAAGCAATAGTAAACTTTGCAGCTCAATCACATGTAGACAGGTCGATAATTAATGCTTCAGGCTTTATTAAGACGAACATAGACGGAACATATAACCTGCTGGAAGCAGCTAAAAGATATAATATTTCCCGGTTTGTGCAGATAAGTACTGATGAATGCTACGGTTCAATTGAGAAGGGCTCATTTAAAGAGACGAATTCTTTGAGACCAAGCAGTCCATACGCTGCTTCTAAAGCTGCAGCCGATATGGCCGTTCATTCATATCGAATTACCTTCAATTTACCAACCATTGTGGCTCGTAGTTCCAACAACTTTGGCCCCTACCAGTATCCCGAAAAGATAATCCCCTTATTTATAACAAATGCCCTGGAAGATAAACCACTTCCCCTTTATGGCGATGGAATGAATGTAAGAGATTGGCTTTATGTTATAGACAACTGTGAGGCAATCGATTTGATTCTACATAAAGGTAAAGAAGGAGAAATCTACAATATCGGCGGCGGTAAGGAGTTAAGAAATATTGACCTGACCAGAATGGTGTTAAAGGTACTGGGAAAACCGGAAAGCCTTATTCAGCCAGTAAAAGATAGACCGGGTCATGACAGAAGATATTCTCTCGATTGTTCAAAAATCGAAAGGGAACTGGGTTGGACTCCTGGCTTTGATTTTGAGAAGGCTTTGCAAGAGACAGTAAAATGGTACGTGGATAACCAGTGGTGGTGGAAGAAGCTAAAAGCTAAAAGCTAAAAGCTAAAAGCTAAAAGCTAAAAGCGAGAGTTAGTATGCGCATTCTTATTACCGGTGCTTGTGGAATGCTGGGAAGAGATTTAGTGGAGGTTCTTTCTGAGGGTCAGGAATTATATCTTTTAGATAAGGAGACATTTCCACCATCCCTGAGTTCCCGGTTTTCCACTCTTACCCTTGACATCACTGACAACGCGAAAACTTATAGAGAAGTCACCAGGATAAACCCGGATATAGTTATCCATGCTGCTGCTTATACTGATGTAGATGGGTGCGAAACGAATAGGGATTTAGCATTTAGAATCAATGCTTTAGGGACACGCAATATTGCTCTTGCCTGCCAGAGATTCGATATCGAGCTACTCTACATCAGCACAGATTTTGTGTTTAATGGAGAGAAAGGCGAGCCATATTTAGAGTTTGATAAACCAGACCCTCAAAGCGTCTATGCTAAATCAAAATACTGGGGAGAGTTGTATGTTAACTCTCTTTTGAATAGATTTTATATAGTTCGCAGTTCCTGGCTTTTTGGAAAAAACGGGAAAAATTTTGTAGATACAATCTTAAAACTGGCAAAACAGAAAAAAGAGATAGAAGTTGTAAATGACCAGATAAGTTCACCGACTTATACAAAAGACCTCGCCCGAGCCATTGCCCAGCTTATAGGAACAGAGGGCAAAGATTCCAGCACCAGGGCAAGTCTATATGGAATTTGGCATATTACAAATAGTGGACAATGTTCCTGGTATGAATTTGCAACAGAGATTCTCCAGGACTCGAATGTCCGTGTGAAACCTATTACTTCTGAGGAGCTAAATAGACCGGCAAGACGTCCTAAGTTTTCCGTTCTGGAGAACGGTGTATGGAAACTCCAGGGCTGGAAGTCGCTAAGGCACTGGAAGGAAGCTTTAAAAGATTATCTAAAAGAAATTGGGTAGCGATTATAAGGAGTAGCTCCGATTCATCGGAGCGTCTTAGGAGTAGCAGAACTTGCTCTGCGTTATTAACGCGAAACAAGTTTCGCTACTCCAAAAGATTCTGGAGTCCTTGCGAATCGCGTAGGGGCGACCCTTGTGGTCGCCCGATTCTCAAAACCATGGAGGGACGGGCCCAAGCCTCTCTATACGTCTATCATATTCTTAAGACAGGAGAAAAATAGGATGGTTAAATTGTCCAAAAAGAAAAAAATTAAGAAGAAGAGAAAAGGCAAAAAGGTGAGCATAATCGGAACCGGCCATGTGGGACTGGTTACCGGAGCTTGCCTGGCAGAATTGGGAAATAGAGTGATTTGCGTGGACAACAATGAAGAGAAAATAGCCAGCTTGAACAGGGGAGAGATACCCATATACGAGCCTGGCTTGGAAGAACTTGTAAAGAGAAATATCCGTGCTGGCAGGCTTTCTTTTACTACGAATATCAAGGAAGGAGTTAACAATTCAGAAATTATCTTTATTGCTGTTAACACCCCTCCCAAACCGGATGGAGAAGCAGACCTCTGTTTTATTGAAGCTGTCTCCCGGGAAGTAGCTCAAACAATGAAGGGTTACAAGATAATAGTGGAGAAAAGCACAGTGCCAGTAGAGACAGGGAAGTGGATTTCCCGCACAGTAAAATTGAATAATAAGAAAAGTATCAATTTTGACATTGTTTCCAATCCCGAATTTCTACGTGAAGGCTCGGCAGTGTATGATACTATGCATCCCGACCGTATCGTCTTGGGAGTAGGATCTAAGAAAGCAGAAAGGATTATGAGAGAACTATACCAGCCTCTCGATGCTCCAATCATCGTTACAGATATTGAGAGTGCAGAGATAATCAAACATGCCTCCAATTCATTCTTAGCAATGAAGATTTCCTACATAAACTCTATTGCCAATATTTGCGAAAAGGCAGGTGCCGATATAAAGAAAGTTGCTGAGGGGATACCCTGCGACAAAAGGATTGGACGGGATTTTCTCAATGCCGGGGTCGGTTTTGGTGGAGCCTGTTTACCTAAAGATTTGCAGGCATTTGTAGGAATTACACAGAGGTTAGGTTATGACTTCGAGCTCCTCAAGGTTGTGGAAAAGATAAACCGCCAGCAGAGAGAGCTTCTGGTAAGTAAAGTTAGAGATGTAGTATGGAATATAAAAGATAAGACAATCGGGATATTAGGACTTGCTTTCAAGCCCAATACCGATGATATGAGAAATGCTCCTTCAATTGAGATAATTCAAATGCTCCAGAAAGAAGAGGCAAAAATTAAAGCTTACGATCCAGTAGCAATTCCAGTTGCCAGGGGAATCCTGAAAGAAGTTACCTATTGTAAAGATTCATACGACACTGCAAATGGATGTGATGCCCTGGTAATTCTCACCGAATGGGAAGAGTTTAAAAGACTCGACCTTAAGAAGATTAAGAGATTGATGAAAGCTCCCATTATAGTTGATGGAAGGAACATCTTCGAGCCTGAAAAGATGAAACGCCTGGGCTTTATCTATAAAAGCATCGGCCGTTCCACGTAAAGGTGACACGCAGAATATATTTGTAGGCACAAATTTCCCGATTGAAAATCGGGATGCAAAATGTATTTGTAGGCACAAATTCAATCTGTGCATCTAATCTAAAAATTGTAGGGGTTCAATTCATTGAACCCGCTCCATTGTCCGAAAAAGTAGCCTGTCCCCTTTTTCTCAGGAAAAAAGGCTGGCAAATCTCACAAACAATGCTATTTTTATTAAAAAAGGTTTAATAAATATAGTGTTAAAATAGGTCATGTCGTATAAATAATGTATTGCAATTTAGTTATAACTAAAGTATAATACATAATACTGAGAAAAAAATGTATACTTCTTTACAATTAAGAGAAGTCTTTCATCTGGAATTTTTAAGATGGTTTGGCAAGAGGGTTAGAACAAATTATTACGCCCTTAAAGGAGGGGTAAATTTACGTTTTTTCTTTAATAATTTTCGTTACTCAGAAGATATGGATTTAGATATTCATACCATAAAAGTAGAGGAGTTACGCGATGTGGTTATGAAGACACTACAATCTGTATCTTTTCAAGATAGCCTTAAATCATTTGGAATTGAAAGAGTTATTTCCCCTGACATTAAGAAGGCAAAACAAACCCAGACAACACAAAGATTTAAAATTCATTTAATTACCTCTGCAAATGAAGACCTTTTTACTAAGGTTGAATTTTCGCGCAGAGGATTCAAAGGAAATAGTGTTGCCGAGCCTGTATCAGTTTCCATTTTACGTTCATACAAATTGTCTCCTCTGATAGTTTCCCATTATGATATTCTATCTACAATAGTTCAGAAGATAGAAGCTCTTTCTACAAGAGTTGTAATCCAAGCAAGAGACATTTTTGATTTGTATACTTTGAGTTCTCAATATGTTCCTCGCAAGACAAAAGAAATTAAAATAAATAGTGCTAAATTGACAAAAGCGTATGAAAATGTGTTTGAGATGAGTTTTGAGCAATTTCGGGATACAGTGATTTCTTATTTGTCATCCGAAGATCAAGCTATGTATAATTCATCCTCTTTATGGGATGAAGTCAAACTAAAAGTAGCTAATTTTATTGAGGAAATCCGAAAAACATATGTCTAGACTATCCATTTTGCGATTTATTAAGCAATTGCATCAACCTGTGTTTACAACAAGCGCATTGTCTTCTCTCTCAGGGAAATCTTTATCCACCACAACCCAGGCACTCAATTTTCTCCAAAGGGAAGGAGTGGTCTTTAAAGTATACCGTGGCATTTGGGCTGAAGTCAGTAAAGAACGCTTAAGTGCTTATAGCGTGATTCCTTTTCTACTTCCCGGACATCGAGCGTATGTTTCTTTTATAAGTGCATTGCATTTGTATGGCATAGTTGAGCAGATTCCTCAGGTAATTACTCTTGCCTCAACTGCTCATACAAAGATAATTCAAACGAAAATAGGAACCTTTTCTGTTCACCGTATAGCACCCTCATTTTTTGATGGATTTATTTGGTATAAGGAAACGGGGAGTTTCCTGATAGCGAAGCCAGAGAAAGCATTAGTTGATAGTTTATACCTTTCCGCACGTAAGAAAAAACAATTTAGTTACTTTCCTGAGTTGTATTTTCCTAAATCGTTTAGTTTCAAGAAAGCAAAAGAATGGGTAAGAAAAATACCCAATTCTAAGATTAGTTCTTGTGTTCAGAAAAGGTTAGATACAATTTTGCAAAAAAGGGGACAGGCTACTTTTTGATGAGGGGAGTCAGCTAATGCCAAACAGAAGGTCATCAAGAAATATTCCTGCAATATAGCAGAGGGAATTCTTTGTAGGCACAATTTTCCCGATTGAAAATCGGGATGCAGAGCATCTTTGCTTGGTTTCAATTCTGTGGTTAGGAGGGAAAATGAGAATAGTAGTAACAGGCGGCGCTGGATTTTTAGGCTCGCACTTATGCGATTTCTTGATAAATGAAGGACATAGCGTAATTTGCATAGATAACTTAATAACCGGAAATACTGACAACATCACCCATCTCATGGGAAATGAGAAGTTTAAGTTTATCCACCATGATGTGACAGAGTATATCTTCATTGAAGGCAAACTTGATGCAATACTACATTTCGCCTCTCCTGCCAGCCCGATAGACTATCAAGAACTACCCATCCAGACCTTGAAGGTAGGTTCCTTAGGGACACACAAAGCGCTTGGACTGGCAAAGGAGAAGAAAGCAAAATTTTTGTTAGCCTCTTCATCGGAAGTCTATGGAGACCCTCTGGTTAGCCCCCAGAAGGAAGATTACTGGGGCAATGTTAATTCCGTTGGTCCTCGAGGCGTGTACGATGAGTCTAAACGTTTTGCTGAAGCGATGGTTATGGCTTACCACTATTATCACAAAATTGACACAAAGATTGCCAGAATCTTTAACACTTATGGTCCCAGAATGAGGAAAAAAGACGGTCGTGTCGTTCCCACGTTTATTAACCAGGCTTTAGAAGGGAAACCTCTTACCGTATTCGGTGATGGCGCACAGACCAGGAGTTTCTGTTACGTTTCAGATATGGTTCAAGGCATCTATAAGTTTCTCCTTTCCAATATCAATGAGCCCATTAACTTAGGGAATCCTCAAGAAATGACCGTTAATGATTTTGCAGAATTCATCCTAAAGTTAACAAAGAGTAAAAGCAAAATAGTTCATAAACCCCTTCCTGTAGACGACCCCAAAATTAGGCGACCAGATATAACCAAAGCAAAAAAACTGTTGAATTGGTCTCCCAGAGTTCCCCTGGAAGAAGGCCTCCAGAAAACAATAGAATATTTCAAAAAAACTCTGTAGGGGTTCGATTCATCGAACCCGTAATTAAATGTAGGATTTGTAGGCACAAATTTCCCGATTGAAAATCGGGATGCACAATGTATTTGTAGGCACGGTTTCAACCGTGCAGAAATGGTTTTGTAGGCACAATTTCAAATTGTGCAGAATGTAGCTGCAGAGCGAAGCTCTGCGTTATAAATGAAATCAATAATCATAATCCCCACATACAACGAGAAGGAAAATATTGAAAGACTAATAGAAGAAATACGGAAATTAAACAAGGACTTCCATGTCTTAATCATTGATGATAATTCCCCCGATAACACAGGTAGAATAGCTGATGGGTTAGCAAAGAAGTATCCAGAAGTATCTGTAATCCATCGCCCAGGCAAACTTGGTCTGGGAACAGCTTACATTACCGGATTCAAGTACGCTCTGGAGAATAATTATGACCTCGTATTTACGATGGATGCTGACTTTTCCCATCAGCCGAAATATCTAATCGACCTTCTGGAAGAAGCAAAAGAATATGGTCTGGTAATTGGCTCTCGATATATCAAGGATGGTGGAATTCAAAATTGGCCTCTCCATAGGCTCATCCTCAGTCAAGGAGCCAATATTTATGTAAGGATGGTAACTGGGCTTCCGATTTTCGATTCCACAGGCGGATTTAACTGTTATCGGAGGAAAGTTCTGGAAAAGATAGACCTGGATAAAATTATTTCTGATGGATACGCATTTCAAATAGAAATGAAGTACAGATTGTGGAAAAAGGGATTTTCCCTCAAAGAAGTTCCTGTCACTTTTATTGACCGCACCCACGGCACATCTAAAATTTCAAAAAGAATCATTTTTCAAGCCTTCTTTTTAGTCTGGAAACTTCGCCTAAGTTTAATCAACTGACTATTTCTGTAGGGGCTCAATTCATTGAGCCCTCGGGTTGGATAAAACCGACCTCTAAAATTTACTTGACAAAAATACCAGCAATTCTGTATAATGTTCAAAAAATGAACGATTGCCACACAATTAAATGGAACAGGATAAATTAAAAGCACTGGAAATGTTTTTCAATAAACAGAAGGTACTATTAGCCTATCTATTTGGCTCTCAGGTCAGTAGTCGCACCGGACCGATTAGCGATTACGATATAGCCGTTTTACTTCCACAAAAATCCCCTCTGGCATACAAATATCAGCTGACCCACCAAATATGCGAGTTATTAAATACTTCGCAAGTTGATCTGGTCATCTTAAATAAGGCACCAGTAGAGCTCCAATACAATGTTATTAGCTCAGGAAAGATAATTTTTGCCAAAGACAAATACACAAAAGTTGAATTTGAAGCCGATACTTTAAGCCGATATTTCGATTATCTTCCGATTTTAAGAAAACAACGCGAAGACATAATAAAAGGAGGGAATTATGCCACCAGAGTTCAGCGGAGTAGAGAGGCGCTTAGAAAAACTGAGAAGTTGCTTAAGCGACTTAGAAGCTCTTAAAGAAAAGACACAAAAAGAACTTGTTGAGGATTCTAATCTACGGGCGATTGTAGAGCGAAATTTAGAGCTTGCTTGTCAATGTTGCATAGATATTGCTAACAGGATTATTTCTGTTGAAGATATTGAGAAACCGACTGACTATTATAGTGCCATTATTAAACTCGGAGAGTCAAATATTATTCCACTCGACTTTGCCAAGAGTTTTGCCTCAGTCGCTGGTCTTCGCAATATTCTTGTCCATGGATATTTAGAAATTGACTGGGGTGAAATTTATCAGTGGCTGCAAAGGCTTGATGATTTTCATAAATTTGTTGACCATATTCAAAAATATTTAGCAAATAAATGAGATGTAAAAGAAATTTTAAGATTCCACTTATTTCCATCGACCATCTTATCCAGCTAAAAAGGAAATCTAAAAGGAAACAGGATCTGGCTGATGTCGAAGCTCTAAAGATATTAAAGAAGATAATAAAGAAAAGCAAATGAAAAGAGATTACGGAAGAAAAGTAGATAAGAAAAACAAGACAGGATTTTATTATTGCCTAAGTGAGGAGACTATACGGAAATATATGTCCTTGCCAGCAGCAATGAAACTAAAATGGTTAGAAGAAGCCAATCGATTTACCCGCAAAGCATTAACCTCTAAGACTCGCAGAATCTGGCAGCAATTCCGGCGAGGCGAGATATAGGGAAAAGTATAGGTGGAGGATCCGATGCCCGAGAGAACAGAAGATTACGAATTCAAAATTATAGATGAAATTGGCAAAGACCTGAATACCACTCAGAGAAGAATCTCCCACCAAATTGGACTATCTCTGGGAATGACAAACTTGATTATGAAAAGGCTTATTGCAAAAGGTTATGTGAAGGTAAAAGGATTAGATCGAAGAAGAGTCCAGTATATTCTCACACCCCGGGGGTTTGCAGAGAAAGTAAAAAAGACCCACCGTTACTTATTGAGAAGTATAGACACTTTGAAAAAAGTAAAAGAGAAAATTCAAGATACTGTTTTAGAATACTACGAGAAAGGGGAGAGAAACTTTACCATTCTTGGTAAAGGGGAACTTGCTGATATAGTGGAAATATCCTTACGGGATATGGAAAAAAAGGACCTACAATATTCCAGAGCAAGAACTCCAGAAGAAATTAACAGTAAAGGTTCAATTATCCTTTTAGCTGACAGAAATATCCAGAAGAGAAATAATCGTTACCTTAATATTTTAGAAGCCATTTCCGGAAAAATCGGTGTCTGACACCAAAACTAAAATCAATTTGTAGGCACAGATTCAATCTGTGCATCTCAATCTCTAAAAATTGCAAAGGTTCAATTCATTGAGTCCGCTACATTGTTTGTCATGGTTCAATTTAAATATTGGCGGAAATAGTAACCGCGGGCAGTGGAGGAATATTTTAAAATATCTCTAAAGGAGGGAACAAGAAAAAGTACCCGTCCCCCTTTTAGTCTTCGAGCAAGGAGAAAAAGATGAAAAAAGCATTAATTACTGGAATTACAGGGCAGGATGGAAGCTATTTAGCCGAGTTTCTATTAAATAAAGATTATGAAGTTCATGGAATAATAAGGAGGGCGAGTACCTTTAATACGTCAAGGATTGACCACATTTATGTAGATCCGCATAAGCCAAAAGCAAGACTATTTCTCCATTATGGCGATCTCTCGGATGCTGAACAAATTTCAAATATCGTATATAATATAAAGCCAGACGAAATTTATCATTTAGGAGCACAAAGTCATGTGCGGGTGAGTTTCGATATTCCTGAATATACGGGAAATACCACCGCATTGGGCACTGTAAGACTTCTGGAGGCAGTGAGAAGAAGTGGAAATAATTCAAAATTTTACCAAGCTTCCAGCAGTGAGATGTTTGGAATCTCTTCATTTCCTCAGAGTGAAGATACACCTTTTTGCCCACGTAGCCCTTATGCTTGTGCTAAGGTTTATGCCTTTTGGATGGTTAAGAATTATCGGGATGGTTATAAAATTTTCGCTTCTAATGGAATTCTTTTTAATCACGAATCTCCAAGACGTGGGGAGACATTTGTAACCCGAAAAATTACCAGAGGCATTTCTCTAATTCTCGCCAAGAAGCAGGATTGTATCTATTTAGGGAATTTAGAAGCCAAGAGAGATTGGGGGTATGCTCCTGAATATGTGGAAGCAATGTGGGAGATTTTGCAACAAGACAATCCTGATGATTATGTATTAGGCACAGGCCAATCGCATTCAGTGAAAGAATTTCTTCAAGAAGCCTTTTCCTATGTTGGTCTTGATTGGGAGAAATATGTAAAGATTGACTCTCGATATCTTAGACCTACAGAAGTTGAAAATATAGTTGCTGATATAAGGAAAGCTCAAAACCAACTAAATTGGCAGCCAAAGATAGGATTTAAGGACCTGGTTAAGATAATGGTTGATGCTGATATGCGCAAATTAGGACTTAAGCCTATTGGCGAAGGAGATAAGATTATAAAAGAAAAATTTCCTGATAGATGGTGGGGGGTGGATTAATGAATTTTTGGGAAGGGAAAAAAGTGACAGTTACCGGAGGCGCAGGATTCCTGGGCTCATATATAGTGGAAAAGCTACAGCAAAAAAAAGCAAAGGTTTTTATTCCTAAGATTGAAGGCTATGATTTGAGAAAGATTGAAAACATAAAAAGGATGTTTGATGATTTTCTTCCAGAGATAGTCATTCATTTAGCCGCAGTTGTTGGTGGAATTGGGGCAAATCGCCAGAACCCAGGGAAATTCTTTTATGATAATATAATAATGGGAGTTCAACTTATAGAAGAAGCAAGAACGAGAAAGGTTTCTAAATTTGTAAATATTGGTACGATCTGCTCCTATCCTAAATTTACTCCAGTCCCATTCAAAGAAGAGGATTTATGGAATGGTTATCCTGAAGAGACAAATGCTCCCTACGGATTGGCAAAGAAGATGCTAATTGTCCAATCACAAGCCTATCGCAAGCAATATGGATTCAACTCAATAAATTTACTTCAAGTGAATCTTTATGGACCCAGAGATAATTTTAATCCGCAGACTTCTCATGTAATTCCTGCTTTAATTAAAAAATGTTTTGACGCTCAAACTAAGGGACTGTCCCCGCAGGGGACTGTCCCTGAGATCACAGTCTGGGGAACGGGGAAGCCAACCAGAGAGTTTCTCTATGTGGAAGATGCCACTGAAGGAATCCTTTTAGCTACAGAGAAATATAATAAACCAAATCCAGTTAATCTTGGTGCCGGGTTTGAAATTTCAATAAAAGATTTAGTTGGACTAATCGCTAAATTAACAGGGTTTGAAGGAAAAATTGTCTGGGATACTACAAAACCAGATGGACAGCCGAGAAGATGCCTTGACACCTTAAAGGCATATAAAGAATTTGGCTTTAAAGCCAAAACGCCTTTTGAAGAAGGTTTAAAGCGGACTATTGAATGGTATAAATTAAACAAATACTAAAATGAATAAAAGGAAAGATGTAGATAGGGCGTTGTATATTGCACAAAAAAATGCGCGGGTAGCTTGAAAAGGTTTTGGATTGAAAGGAAAATGGTCGCTGTCACTACTTACAAGGCTTTATCCAGGCTGTGACCGAGCGATTCGATCTGTGGCGAAAGCCCAATTCGATTCTTCAGCATCTATGGGCTATCATTTAAGACGCTATGTATATATGCCAAAAATCATTCATAAATTCCTCGTCAATTTCAAAAATTAGGTAGTCACTATGTCAAAAGAAACTAATGTAAGATTTTGGAAGAATTTGATTAAAAGTGGTAAATCGAAAAATCGCGCTAAAATTAATTTCTTTATAAATTGGCAACTACTTCTATTTATCAAACAGTTAATGCCAAGTAGACTTAGAACAATTTATCGGTATATTATACATCCAAGCATAATATGGTGGTATTTTTTACATCCAAAGATAGACAGGTATTCGTATTATGACCATCCTGAACCAGAATTAGTTTTTGCAGCGCTTAAGGTCAATGAGTTACCAGTAACTGAACTTGTTGCATCAGATTATTTATTTGGTTTCCAGGAGTATCTCCAACGTAATCGTAACCTCTATATGAACATGGGTTATTTCGATTTATTCGTTGAAAATGGATATTTCCCTGAGAAGGCATTAGAACATTATCTAAGCTTAGAATTGCTGGAAGTATGTAATGGAGATATAGTGTTAGACGTTGGGGCATGGGGGTCGCCTTTCGCAGTTATTGCGGAGAGAATAGGATGTAATGCTTTTTCACAAGATTTGATATTTGAGAATGGTGTTCACGGCAAGAAAATTGGAAGCGATGTTCGAGCCATTCCTATGCCCGATGCCAGTTTTACTAAAATTGTTGCTCACTGTGCCATTGATAATTTTGAGGGAGATGCAGACAGTGAGTTTATAAGAGAAGCATGGAGACTGTTAAAACCAGGGGGAATGCTGCTTATCATTCCATTACATATGGCCACACGTTTTGAAAATATAATTGATCCATTTGAGAAAGATGTTGAAACAGACACTGAAGCAATTAAAGTGTATAAACCAATGTGTGGGTTTAGATTTGGAAGGCATTATGATGTTAACCATTTGCAAATGCGTTTGTTAGATATAGCCCCATTCCGGTTCCAAATAGTTTATTTCAAAAATGGATTTCAGACTTTTCATTCTTCTTGTCATCTAAAGTTTGCCTTAAAGCTTATAAAGGATAGAAATGGTTAAATCTGGATTTAATTTACATCCACAAAAAATTTGTATTCTTTTAACAGCAACTATTAATCCAAAGAATGTTATTTTTGTAAAGAGAAATGATCCTATAATCAGAGAAAATGACTATATAGACTCTCTGAAAAAATGGATAGAAAAGACCTCGTATTCAATAGTTTTTTGTGAAAATTCTGGCTACAACATTGACCAAATCATAAGAATTGCAGAGATGTATAAATTAAGGGAAATTGAAATTCTTCAGTTTAATGGTCAAAATTTTCCAGCAGAATTTGGGAAGGGGTATGGAGAACTACTCATAATTAAATACGCACTTCAACATTCAAATCTTATTAAAGACTCTGATTATATAATCAAGATAAGTGGACGTTATTTCATTAAAAACATCGGGAAAATTGCAAGGGGTTTATCATACAACAAGGATATTTATATTATGGCAGACTTGAGGAGAAATTTGACGTGGGCTGATTGTCGCGTATTTGCTTTTAAACCTTCATTCTTTTTCGATTACTTATCCAAATTTCAGGGTCTGGTGAATGATTCTAACGGATTTTATTTAGAACATGCAGTAGTCCGAGCTGTATTACGCGCTATAAGTGATGGACATAAATGGTTGCCACTTCCATCCAAGCCAATTGTTGTTGGGTATTCAGGTACATCTGATACCCCTATCAGAGTATCTAAAATTCGTTGGCTAGCCGGTAAAATAGCACACCGTTTAAAAAATTATTTAAATAGAAAATAAAAATGAAAACAGGTGTTCAGAAACGCCAAGTATTTCGAAACGCAACTATGTCCGTAGTGCAGGTCATAGTAACTGGCGGAGTCCTCTTTATACTCTATCGTTTTTTACTTAACACCATAGGCGTTGAACAGTTAGGAGTCTGGTCTGTTGTGCTGGCGACCACTTCAGTCGCCTCGCTCGCTAACTTGGGTCTTTCTGGCAGTGTTGTAAAGTTCGTGGCAAAATATGTGGCCCGAAATGAAGAGGAGACGGTTGCTGGCGTGATACAGACATCAGCTGTTTCTGTTACCGTATTTATTGGTTTGGTCTTATTGATTGCCTATCCTTTTGCTAGCTGGTTACTCAGTCTCGTTATGCCAGTAGCTAATATCAAGGGAGCCCTCTCTATTCTCCCTTATGCCTTGTTATCTTTATGGATTATGGTGATTGCCAGCGTATTTCAGGCAGCGATTGATGGGTATCAGCGTATTGACCTTCGCAGTGTACTCCTGATGGCCGGGGTACTAATTCACCTGGTCCTGTGCTTTGTGCTGGTTCCAACCCATGGGCTAATGGGTTTGGCGTACTCTCAGGTTACTCAGGCCGGTCTGATACTAATCGGAAGTTGGTTAATACTCAAACGGCGTCTTCCGTCGCTACCAATCATTCCTTATCAGTGGAATCGTAAATTGTTTAGGGAAATGGTTGGTTACGGACTTAATTTTCAGGTAATTTCTATCAGCCGGATGCTTTGTGACCCTGTTACAAAGGTACTGCTAACTAAATTTGGTGGTCTTTCTATGACAGGTTTTTACGAGATGGCAAGTCGGATGATTCTGCAGTTGCGGGCATTGCTTGTTGAGGCTAACCGGGTGCTTGTTCCTGTAATCGCTGGCTTACAGGAAAGGAATCCCAATCTCATTCAGAATATCTATGAAGATAATTATCGTTTAATGGTATACATTGCATTGCCATTTTATTCCATAATTATTGCATTGACACCATCGATTTCCGAGATATGGATTGGACATTATGAAGCTATCTTTGTCATCTTTTCTGTTTTACTTGCTGTAAGTTTGTGTATAAACACATTAAGTGTTCCGGCTTATTTTTCCTATTTGGGCATTGGCAAACTTAAGTGGAATACTTTGAGTCATATTACCACCGCTTTAATGAACGCTATTTTAGGCTTGACCGTCGGCTACATTTTTGGCGGCATAGGAGTGGTGACCGCTTGGATATTTTCTTCAATTACAGGGAGTCTGATGATTGCTATTTCGTATCATTATAGTCATAAGATTCCCATAATTGAATTATTACCAAAGGCAAGTAGAACTAGTATTATAGCCTGCTTGATTGGTATTTTATCAGCTCTGCTAATTCATCATAAACTTAATGATAGATTTGATACTATTGCATTAAACAGTATAATTATCCTCTCATTTTCAATAATTGTTTTTATCCCTTTTTGGCTTCACCCGATGCGAAAGCGCCTGATGGGATGGGTTACTAATGAATTATTAAATATGAAGTCAAGATTATAATAAACAAATGAAAAGATATACATCTGATGAAATTAAAGAATTTGTTCCAAAACCATTATTTGATGAGAAAATAATACTTGGGAAAAACCCATTCTATCCTAAAATCTCTATAGTGACACCCTCTTTTAATCAAGGCCAATTCTTGGAGCGGACCATTATAAGCGTCTTGAATCAGAGCTATCCTAACCTTGAATACATAATCGTAGATGGTGGTTCAACCGATGGGAGCGTGGAAATAATAAAAAAGTACGAAAAGTACCTGACTTATTGGGTCAGCGAGAAAGATACAGGACAGAGTGAGGCACTCAATAAGGGATTTGCTAGGACCACCGGCCATTTTATAGGATGGCAAAATTCAGATGATATATATTTGCCTGGTAGTTTTCATAAGGTAGCGGAGATATTTAAGGAAAACCCCAATGTGGATATCATATTCGGGAATAGGCTAGATGTAGACGAGCAAGATAACATTATTGGTGAATCCAGATTTACACCTTTTACAGTAGTAGGGCATTGGTATGAAGGAATGGCGCTCAGCAATCAATCTACTTTTTGGAGAAAGACTTTGTTTCTAAAAGTAGGAATGATAGATCCTCAATTCCACCTTGCAATGGATTATGAGTTTTTTCTGCGTGCCGGGCTTAGGGGGGCAGAATTTAAACGTGTACCTTACTTTTGGGGTGCAATACGGAGACATGAAGATGCTAAAACAGGTAATCAAGCATCTGTTGCCATGAAGAAAGGATATGAGAAAGAATGTAACATTATAGATAAACTTTACGGTCGGAAAACCTATTTAAACTGTCCTCTTAAAATATATTCTTTCTTGCGCAGAATCCTCTTTTATTTTCTACAAGCAGACTGGGATTATATCTTTAAGGGCCTTAAAAGACGAATACAAATGAACTTCGGTAAGCGAAAAGGTTCAATGTGAAAGTGCAAATAGTAGAATTTGACGCAAAAAGTTACTGGGAGAAACGCCTTCAAAATAATTGGGGTCTTGGCGGGGTTGGACACACTGGTTATGGTGTTTATTATAATCGTTGGTTGTATAAAGTGCGGAAAAAGGTCTTTAATCAACACATAAGAAGTTTAAGCTTGAATTTTGAACAGTCAAAAGTTTTGGACATTGGTTCTGGGACAGGTTTCTATTTAGATATCTGGAAATCACTTAGAGTAAAATCAGTCACTGGGTCAGATATTACTAAAGTTTCTGTTAAACGACTCAAGAAATTATATCCAGAGTTTTCAATCGTACGACTCGATATTGGTAGTTCGCTGGTGGGAGAAGATTTTTTTGAAGACAAGTTTGATGTTATTACAGCATTTGATGTGCTTTTTCATATTGTAGATGATGAAAAATTTCGTAAGGCAGTTTTTAACATATCCCGATTAACTACTTCAGGTGGTTACTTCATATTTTCTGATAACTTTTTGCATAGTAAAACTATTAAAAATACACACCAAGTAAGCAGGTCAATTGAGGAAATAAGCAATATCTTAGAAGATGCAGGATTTCGTATTGTTAAAAGAGTACCAATGTTTGTTTTGATGAATATACCAGTAGATACGAGAAGCAACTGGCCATCTCTTTTATGGCGATTGCTAATGTCCCCAGTACGTATATTTAACGTGCTTGGATTTCTTTATGGAGTCATTTTATTTCCACTTGAAATATTGCTTATAAGGGTGTCAAAAGAAAGTCCATCTACAGAAATGATGATATGCCAGAAAATGAGACAACTTATATAGAATGCAAACAAATAAAAGTCATTACAGATTAAGATTAAGAATAGGTCATATAATCTCCGCATGTTTTGGTTTTCTGTTAATTTTTGTTGGACCTTATGGCCACGGTTATTTTAAGGATTGGCTAATTCCTCTTACGAGCTCTTACCGTATCAATTTATTTGAAGCATTTGCTATTCCAATTATCTATGGTGGTCTTATATATTATGGTCCTAAAATAAGAAAATCTGAACAGTTTCTATTCCTATCCATAATACTTGTTATTTTTTCCAGGATAGTTTCTACACTTGCAGCAGAAAATGTGCAGATAGTTCAATATATTAGTATATTCCGTTATATAGAGACATTAGTTTTAATTTATATTTGTGCTAATTTGTTTTCTAACCAGAAAAACCGCCATTTTTTTATTATGGGAATTATTATTGGTGTGGCTATTGAAACTGTTGGAGGTATTTTTGTCCATTTAAAGACCCAGTATAGAGGGATCTTTGTTAGTAATTCTTCCTTTATCTTACAAACATTTTTAATCATTGCGTGCATTTTGGCTTTTATAAATAGAAAAGGTAAATTTCGAATGACTGTGTTCATTCTGGCGATGGTTCTGGCTATTTTTGCTACCTTGACACGAACTGCCTGGATTTTTCTAATAACAAGTGTATTGATACTTGCGCTGGTTTATTCAAAAAAACGAATATTAAAAAATATTTTACTTTTTATTGTGTCGACAGGAATAGTTGTTTTGTTAATTGGAAAAAGGTTACCAGTTTCAACTGAGATTTTTGTTTCAAGGACTAAATCAGCCTTTAGTGGGAGTGGAACCGTTTTATATAGATTTTATCTTTGGGATATGAGTATTGCCTCCTTCTTACAACACCCGATTTTTGGGATAGGAAGTGGTAGTTTTACAAGGCAACAGGAACACCTACCTCGGGTATTTAATGTGGAATTACCAGAATATTACAGAAACCTTAATCTTCAATTAAGGCCGCATAGTGCTTTTCTTGGGGTTTTATCCGAAACGGGAATTGTCGGTTTAGCCGCTTATCTCTTATGGATAGTTGCTATAATAGGTATTTCTAGGAAGATATTCCGATTGTCAAATGTTTATTTAAGTCATGATAGGTATGTTATTGCAGCATCTTTAATTATAATTTCCTTTATCATTTTTGACACGATAACGCAATGCAGTTTTACACCTATATCAAGCACTTTTATTGGGTTTTCGCTTGGATACCTTCGTGAGAAAAATAAAATAAGCAGGACAAGCGAGTTAATGAAATGAAAATTGCATATCTTGCATTAGCATTTTCTATTCATACAGTCCGATGGGTTAATGAGATGACAAAGCGTGGTTATGAGGTTCATTTGATTACTATGCATCCTCCTCGTACTGAGAATCCGATTGATAATAATGTCAGTATCTACATACTCCCATTTTCTCCACCTGCTGGTTATTTTCTAAATAAATGGCATCTGAAAAAATTACTAAGCCGGATTAGTCCTAGTTTACTGCATACGCATTACGCAAGTGGTTATGGAACACTCTCAAGATTATCAGGTTTTCATCCCACATTACTTTCAGTATGGGGTAGTGATGTTTTTGATTTTCCATATCAAGCGAAGTGGAAAGAGAAGATATTGCGCAAAAATCTTGTTGCTCCTGATTATATTACATGTACCAGCCATATAATGAAAATTCAAACAAAGAAATTTGTTAATCTAAAATATCCTATATCCGTAGTACCTTTTGGAGTTGACTGCCAAAAGTTTAAACCGTTAGAAGGAATAAGAAATGACGATGAATTTGTTGTGGGTACAGTGAAAACTCTTGAAGAGAAGTATGGAGTTAAGTATCTGATAGAGGCGTTTGCAATGGTGAGGAAGAATTATATCGGCAGTAAGCGACTCCGATTGTTAATCGTCGGAGAAGGAGCGCTTAAAAATCAACTAAAAAGTTTAGCGAAAGAATTAGAAGTAGAGAACGAAACTGATTTTTTAGGGTATGTGCCGCATTCCGATGTATCGAGGATTTTAAATAGATTCTCTATTTCTGTCTCTATCTCCGATAGTGAAAGCTTTGGAGTGGCTGTTATTGAGGCATCTGCATGCGGTATTCCTGTGATAGCTTCCGACGCAGGAGGGTTGCCAGAAGTAGTAAAGCACGGAGAAACGGGTTTTATTGTGCCAAGAAGAAATCCGCAGAGAACCGCAGAAGGAATAATGAAACTTATTGAAAGTCCAAAATTAAGAGATGAAATGGGCAGAGCCGGTCGAAACTTTGTGCTACAGAATTATGAGTGGAATGAAAATGCATCAAGGATGGAAGAACTGTATGAAAAGATTATAAAAGAATGGTCTTAAATATGGATAAATTGCCTTTTGTTTCTATCATCATTCCCTGTCGAAATGAAGAAAATTTTATTGGCAAATGCCTTACTTCTATCATTACACAGGATCATCCAAAGGATAAATTAGAAGTTTTAGTTGTTGATGGGATGAGTGGAGCTGAGAGAATCAAAAAGGGCTGACGAAACGAATTATGAGATATCATGGTTTTTTCACCAGAGACTATTTGATTTTAGATAATATCCCTATTGGCAAAGAAACATCTGTGTTGGAAATCGGTGTTGGAACTGGGAGTACGGCTGAGCTAATTGTTGCCAGAGTTAAAGAGTTCTGCGGTGTAGATATAAGTAAAGAGATTATTGAAGTATTAAACTCATTTTATGTTAATAATGTGTGTGTCAACATGTATTGCTTGGATGTATGTAGCGACGTCTCGTTGGGCAAGAGATTTAATGTTATTTATTCCACAGATACTTTGGAGCACGTGAAGCAACCAAAAGTTTTTTTCAATTTTATCGTGAGGCATTTATTTTTTGATGGAGTTGCTGTAGTTACATTTCCTAATGAATCAGAAGAAAAGCATCACGGTATTACCTGGTTTAATAGCAAAGCAGACCTTTTAATGCTAATAGATAGGGTCGGACTAAGAGTTATTAACTTTTATGAAGTAAGGGGAACCACCTGGCATAGAATCATTAGGAAATACTTATGGGAATTACCAAAATCGTTAGTATCTCGGCAAAATATGACAACACTACCACAAACTTTTGAGCAAACCGAAGCTTTTCAAATTATCCGAGATGGTGGTATTAAAACTAGGTTTTTTGGGTACTATGCAAGAACTATAACCAAATTGGCAGCATTGTTTCCGCTATATGATTATTTTGAAGTTGGTCAAAAAATTAATAATAAAGTTTTGCTTATGTGCTTAAAACACAAGTGAATTTATGAAAGGGATAAATTCAGTCTTTATGTCAAATTCACCATTGGTTTCCATCATCATCCCTTGCCGGAATGAAGAGAAGATTCCTCTTGGTTTCCTAGAAGGACTTAATAACAAAATCAGGGTAATCTCTCGCAGGTCATATGGCTTCAGAGATACTGAATATTTCAAACTTAAGATTTTACAGAGGTGTTCACATGCTTGTACATACTAACCCACAACTTTTGGAGAAGACATGAAAGTCTGTCTAATACCATACTTAATAAGTGAGCACACTAATACAACTCTACCCAATAAGCTTTTCGATTATATGGCTTGCGGTAAGCCCATTGTAAGTTCGAGATTAAAACCGATCGAAAGAATATTAATAAAGGAGAATTGTGGAATAGTTTTAAAAGAGAATACCCCAGAGGAATTTGCAAATGTTATTTTAGGTTTGTATAATAATTACAAGTTATGCAGGGAACTCGGAAAGAATGGTAAAAAAGCATTTTTACATAAATATAACTGGGAAATTGATGGAAAGACGTTCATAGATTGTATAGAGATGTTTTGTCCCAAAAAGTAAGCTAAAACAAGATTTTATGATGGCACATAAAAAGACAATTTAGGTTATATCTATCGAGGGAGGGATTTAACATAATCCAAAGATTGTTCTGGATTTTCATTTTTGCAATTGTTTATGTCTATCTTGGTTATCCTTGCCTCCTTATTTTACTCTCAATATTTAAAGGTGAGAAAATTGCTCGAGGGAAACGGTTTACTCCAAGTGTCTCTTTAGTTGTTGTTGCCTATAATGAGGAAAAAGTTATCAGGCAAAAGATTGAGAATAGTCTTGTGTTGGACTACCTTCACGATAAATTGGAGATAATCGTAGCATCTGATGGGTCAACAGATAAAACTAATGTTATTGTTGCGGAATATGCTGATAAAGGAGTAAGATTAAGCCACTCAATTGAAAGAAAAGGGAAGACTGTTGCTCAAAATGATGCTGTGTTGAAGTCAAGCGGGGAAGTAATAGTGTTTTCTGACGCCAATGCAATGTATGCGAAAGATGCTATCAAGAAATTGGTTAGAAATTTCGATGATAAGAGAGTAGGCTGCGTGTGCGGAGAACTTAAATATACTAATTCATCGGAGAGTGTTGCTGGGAAAAGCGAGAGTCTGTACTGGAAATATGAAAAATTTCTGAAAAGGAAAGAGAGTCAGATTAGTTCGCTATTGGGAGTTACCGGTTCTATCTATGCAGTCCGCCGTGCTTTGTATGTTCCTTTGAAGCAAGATATAATCAGTGATTTTGTTGAGCCTTTGGAAATTGTAAGAAATAGACATAAAGTCGTCTATGAGTCAGAAGCGATTTCCTTCGAGAAAGCCTCTGCAGATATGAAGACAGAGTTCGAAAGAAAGACGCGGATAGTTACCAGGAGCATTAGAGGACTATTTAATGAAAGGGAATTATTGAATCCTTTTAAGTATGGAATATTTTCTATACAGTTAATTTCCCATAAATTATTGCGGTGGACAGTACCATTATTCTTAATTGGTTTATTTGTTTCGAATTTCTTCCTTTGGTATAACGGTAACATATATAGAGGCTTACTGGTTTTTCAAATCGTATTTTATTTAAGTGCACTGGTTGGATGGTTCTTTGAGTTAATTGGTTCGCAGATTAAATTGTTCTATATTCCATATTACTTTTGTATGGTTAATTCGGCTGCTTTGATAGGCTGGTTTAAATATCTTACGGGCCAAAAGGAAGTCATATGGGAGACTACGAGGAAATAAATGCCTAGAGCTTGGTAGGTAATTTCCCATTGTGATAAAGGCGTAATAAATAAAATGAATTTTGAGGGTTTAGAATGATTTGGAAAAAGTGGGGGATACCATTAGCGGTTTTGATTGATGGTACGCTGGTTAATGCGGGGATAGTTCTGGCTTTTTTGATTAGATTTGGTGGAAGGATTCCGGCAAGGAATTTTGCTGCTTATCAGAATTTATGGGTTTTTATTACTATTATTATGATTGGAGCTTTTTATATTTCCGGGCTTTATGACCGGCGAAGAAGTTATACAATGGTCAATATTCTGGATAATACAATTAATGGAGTAACTCTGGGTACTTTGTTAACTTTTGTTGCTGTCTATGCAGCAAGGAGAGAAGTGGGCAGGTTTCCCACCTCAGTTCTTATGATTTCCTGGTTAGTTAACCTTATACTAATTAGTGGCTGGAGAATAATCCTTGTTCAATTTAGAAAGGTTGCGCCGAGAAGAGTCTTGGTTGTGGGAAGGGGGGAAGGGGCTGAGTCTATTTTGGAGGATATAAAGAAGCGGCCGGAACTGGGGTATAAACTCGTCGGTGTTATTTCCGAGGAAGGGGAGAAAAATCCAGAGCCAGAGGTTAAACATTTTAAGTCTGTAAGAAATATTAGACGAATTGTAACAGCAAACAAGATAGATGAGGTTATTATATCACTTCCCCCCGAATCGCGAAAGGAAATGATTGATGCTATTTCTCAATGTCAAGGAATGGGGGTTAGATTCAAGATTGTTCCCGAGCTTTATGAGATGTTTTTGAGTGAAACAGATGGAGAGGATGTCAATGGGCTTCCTTTGGTTGAAGTGATGGCTCCTCCTATTTATGGAGCTAATGAGGTAATCAAAAGGCTTATCGATATTTTAGTCTCTTCGGTAGCCCTACTACTGTTCTTGCCTTTGGTTCTACTGATAATGGTTTTGGTAAAGATGGAGTCGAAGGGTCGTGTACTGTTTAAACAAGAGAGGGTGGGCAAGGATGGGAGAATATTTTCTTTATATAAGTTCCGGTCTATGGCAAAAGATGCTGAGAAAGATACGGGTCCTGTGCTTGCTAAAAGTGATGATAAACGAATTACTAAGCTGGGAAGGATACTGAGGAAGACCCGCCTTGATGAAATTCCGCAGTTAGTAAAGGTGCTTAAAGGAGATATGAGCCTTGTGGGTCCTCGTCCGGAGAGACCTTTCTTTGTTGAGCGATTTAAAAAAGAAATTCCCGGTTATGTGCAGAGGTTACAGGTCAGACCCGGGATAACAGGATTGGCGCAGGTTCATTCGAGATATGATATTTCTGCCAGAAGTAAATTGAGATACGATTTGCTCTATGTTAGAAATCATTCTCTATTTCTGGACATGGAAATTATTCTAAGAACGATTGGGGTAATTCTTCGGAGAAGAGGGGCGAGGTAAAAAAACAACAACCAGTTTTATTAGTTAAATTAGTTTTATTAGTTTCATTAGTTACATTGGTTGGATTAGTTTTATTGGTTGGGTTGGTTAAATTATCCTTGACAGAAGGATAAAAATGTCCTATTATATCCCTTCAGGAAGGATGAAGTTATGATTTCTAAAGAACGGCTAAAAGAAATAATAGTGGCCAATCGGGAATTTATCTTAAATCAGGTAGAAAATATCATTAAAAGAGAAGGCGTGTATTTTCCGAGTAAGCCGAGTAAAGTTGGAATATTATATGGGGTAAGAAGAAGTGGTAAAACATTTGTGCTTTATGATTTATTTAAGAAGTTCAGTGATGAATCGTTATATATTGATTTTGAAGATGAGAGATTAACAAATTTTGTGATTAGTGATTTTGAAGTTTTGAAAGAGGCCTTTTTAGAGCTCAACCCTCCGCTTGTTGACAGAAGAAAAACGTTTCTCCTTGATGAAATACAAAATGTTAGGGACTGGGAAAAATTTTGTCGTAGAGTTAGCGAAAGAGAAAACACAAAGATAGTTGTTGCTGGCTCCTCCTCCAAAATTATGCCACAAGAAATTCATACCTCTTTAAGGGGCAGAGCATGGAGCATGGAAATAGCTCCATTTTCTTTCAGGGAATATTTGAAAGCAAAGAATGTAGTTGTAGATAAAAATTCTATTTACGGTTCTAAAAGGGTTAATATTAAAAAGCACTTTAGGGATTATCTAAAATGGGGTGGGTTTCCGGAAATTATTTTTGCTAAAAATGAATTTGAGAAAAACAAGATATTAAAGGAATATCTTGGTTCAATGTTCTTCAAAGATTTGGTGGAAAGGTTTAGAATGAATAACATACCTCTATTAGACATTATGTTAGATGGTATATTTTCTCTTTTTTCACAAAAACTTTCTCTTAATTCTTTTTATAAGCAATACAAGGATAAAATACCCTTCTCCAAAGATACTTTATTTAGCTATTATAAATACTTTCTTCAAAGTATGCTTGTTTTTGAAGTAAGAAAGTTTGCCGAATCTATATATAAAAGGATGAGAAACCCAGCTAAGATTTATCTTGTTGATGTAGGTCTTGCAAGAAGAGTTTCTTCGGAAGATTTAGGAAGGTTGTTGGAAAACATTGTCTTTACAAGATTGAGAAGAAAAACGGATAAAATTTTCTATTTTGAAGAAGGAAAAGAATGCGATTTTGTTATGAATGAAAATGGTAGGCTTTCAGCGTATCAGGTATGTTATGAGTGCAATGAAGAAAATAGAGGAAGAGAATTGGACGGTTTGATACTATGTTGTAAATGGTTAGGGTTGAGAAAAGGTTTTGTTTTGACTTTTGACCACGAGGAGCAATTAAATAGGGAGGGGATTAAAATAGAAATAAAGCCAGTCTGGAAATGGCTGTTAGAGTAGATTAGTTTAGATTAGTTTAGATTAGTTACATTAGTTTTATTGGTTGGATTGGTTACATTAGTTTCATTAGTTACATTAGTTTTATTGGTTAAGGAAGAGAGATGGGAAAGGTTAATAGATTTGAGGAGTTAGAGGTTTGGCAGGAAGCAAGGAAGATTGCAAGTGGAGTTTATCAGTTGACTTTTAATGAAGGATTTAATAGAGACTTTTCTTTAATGGATCAAATAAGAAGGTCAGTGATTTCCGTGATGGCTAATATTGCAGAGGGTTTTCATAGGGTTCAAATAGAGAATTTGTGAAGTTTTTGGGATATTCAGGGGGTTCTCTGGCAGAGACTATAAGCCATTTGTATGTGGCTTTGGATCGAGATTATATAAATGAAAAAGAGATGAAACAAATAAATCACCAAGTAGACATATTGTGGAAAAGGATAAATAACTTTATTTCGTATTTGAGGAGTAAAATTTAATTAGTTTAGATTAGTTTAATTAGTTTTATTGGTTGGAAAAGAAATGATAGAGAGAATAGTGAAATATTGTGATTGGTTGGTTGGGGCGTTTCTTATTTTGTTTGTCTTCTGGTCACCGATTTCCATTACCGGAACCCAGACTGCTGTATCTTTTGCTCTTCTGTTCTGGGTGATTGGGATGTTGGTGATGAGGAGATTTCAGTTAATGAGAACTCCGTTGAATATACCCATTGCTGCCTTTCTAGTTGCTGCAGCCATTGGAGTAATTATGGCGGTAGATTTAAAACATAGCCTAAAAGGCTATATGACCTTAGGTTGGATATCTATTTTCTTTTTATTTGTGAATAATGTTAAGGATGTAACTCAGTTTAAGAGATTAATCCGAATATTGATTATAATTACTACGATTGCAGGAGCCTATGCAATTTTTCAGCATTTTACCAGAATCGATTTTTTTGGTAATGTTAAGTATGTTCAAAGATCTTTTGCCAGAAGTACCGGTTTCTTTAATTCTCCGCAGACTTTCGGAAACTATATATTGTTGGTCTTGCCAGTGGTATTTGGCCTCTCTTTTTATAGTAATACCAGAAGGGAAAAGCGTTGGTTACAATTGTCAGGTTTGATTATCTTGACTGCCATAATTTTCTCATATACTCGGGGTGTCTGGCTTGGTCTAATTGGGGGATTGATTTTTATGGCTATTTTGAGGAGTAAAAAATTGCTCCTCTTGGTTGTAACTGGAATTATAGTTGGTTCTATGTTCCTTGTTTTTCTCCCTCCCTCCAGGGTTACTCAAAGGGTAGTGGGAACTTTTAAGTCTGAGCGTCCAGTTGGGGATAGAATCTATTTTTGGCAAGGGAGTCTGAGAATAATAAGAGATTATCCGATTACAGGTTTGGGCTGGGAAGGTTTTAGAATAGTCTATCCAAAGTACAAGCCAGCCAAGGGTCGCCAGTTGGTCTGCCATGCTCACAACAATTTCATAGATATGGCCGTTGACAGTGGACTTTTGGGATTGGGTATATTTCTCTGGCTTTTAGTAACTATTTATAAGGTTGGTTTTCACATTTTTAAGGAATTGGAGCAGGGATATTTTAAAGGGATTGCCTGGGGATTTCTGGGGTCGTTTACGGCTTTTCTAATTGCCGGATTGGGCCAGTATAATTTCGGGGATTCGGAAGTGGTTATGCTTTTCTATTTTCTCCTTGCTATGGTAATGGTTATTCCCAGGATAGTAAAAGTGAAATGAGTTTAGAAACCCTCCCTTTCGAGGCTGTGTCGTAACCCTAAAACGGCAATTTCCGTCGAGAACTTGGTAATATTTGATAATGAGTCTTGATATAGACTTTTCCCCGCCGTTGGCGGGATAGGCGCGGCGATTCTTCATACCCCTTTTTAAATTCAGTGTGTTCACCAAACTTTAATAACTTCTCTCTTGGCTGCTCATTTTTAGGCTAATTTTTTATCCCTCGACTTCGCTCGGGACAAGTGGCGCGGTCAGATAACAAATACTTTTTTTCTTCATTACCTTATTTATTCGGCTAAGACTTCTTCTATTTTAAGAACAAAATCCTTTGCGTCTTCTATAATCCATTCAGCATCGTCATTACTAAGAATTTCAATACCATATTGTTCAATAACTCTGTTTTCTTGTGCTTTCTCTAAAGTTTTTGCATACTTTTGCTCGAGCTGTTTTGCCTTTTTTATATAGTCGACATATTCTGGTTTCACTTTGCCGCGCTCAACATAGAATTTTTTAAAGGCTGCTATAGCGCAATAATGGGCTGTGGCGCGGATGCCTATTCTAAATAACGATGCTAATACTGCATGATACATAGCGTAGTATCCGCAATTAATTGCCCAATCAAACAAATTATTATCAAACATTATTTTCATGGCACGTAAATTACTATGTGCTTTATCAATATGCTGTTTCGCCCTTTCAATATTCACAGGTATCTTACG
>JABUBN010000024.1_pt1 | contig 45886 bp, 40 predicted proteins | sample 7240341 | NCBI WGS metagenome assembly JABUBN01 (sample SAMN07256345, study PRJNA390944) | subsurface metagenome | isolation source: Methane hydrate marine sediment | place: Pacific Ocean: Eastern North Pacific, ODP site | reverse complement strand
CAAATTTTCTGCCTGTAACCAGCCGATGGATGTCGTAGCCAATACCTACTTTCATAATAACTCCCTATTATGTAGGGGCTCAATTTATTGAGCCCGTTTCTGCGGGTTCGATGAATCGAACCCCTACATTGCGCGGAGCTATCGCTCCGCTACTCCTGATAATAGTGTTTCGGCAAGGATTAAATCTTCTTTAGTAGTAATTTTTATATTGCGATAGTCACCTGAGATAACTTTTACTGGTTTATTCATCCTTTCCACTAACTGAGCATCGTCAGTGCCATAAAATTTATCTTTCAAAGCTTTAGCATAAGCTTTCTTAATCAAACTGAACCGGAACGTTTGTGGTGTCTGAACTCTCCAGAGACATTCACGAGGAAGCGTTCTTTCTATAACGCCTCTACTGTTTACCATTTTGACAGTATCACTCACAGGAACGGCCACAACGCAGGCTCCAAATTTCCTTGCTCTAGCAATAGATTCAATTACCATCCTTCTGGTGACAAACGGCCTCACTCCATCGTGAATAATTACTATCTCATAATCCGAAGACACAAGGGCAAGTCCACAAGCCACCGAGTCCTGTCGTCGTGCTCCCCCGCTAATTATTTCTATCTCTTTTCTATATCTATACTTCTCTATAATTTCCTTCTGACAATACCTTTTCCAACCTCTGGGGATAACCAAAATTATCCTGTCAACTCTATTTATTGAGTCAAATACATCGAGAGTATATGCCAGAATTGGTTTAGAGCCGATAGAGAGGAACTGTTTCTTTGTTGAACGTCCCATCCTTTTTCCACTGCCAGCAGCAACAATAATTGCTACTACTTTCAAAGGTTACCTCTCCTCTCATAAATCGTCTGTTCATTCTTCCACAAGGCGGGCAAATATCATCCGTCCGGCGGCAGTTTGTAAAATGCTGTTTACCATTACGTCAACTTTTCTGCCGATATATTTCCTTCCACCTTCAATTACCACCATCGTTCCATCATCAAGATAAGCCACTCCCTGTTTAGGCTCTTTTCCCTCTTTTAAAACGAAGACCTTCATTGCCTCGCCAGGCAGAACTGGCGGTTTAATTGCGTTGGACAGTTCGTTGACATTCAAAACAGCAATTCCCTGCACCGCTGCAACTTTGTTTAAGTTGAAGTCGGCAGTCATAATCCTGGCATCCAATTCATCAGCCAATTTTATTATCTTTGCATCTACTTCTTCAATTTTAGGATAATCTTTCTCAAAAATCTTTACTGTGACCTGTTTAGTCTCCTGGAGTCTCTTTAAAACGTCGAGTCCCCTCCTACCCAGGTTTCTCTTTGAAGAGTCTGGTGAATCAGAAACTTCTTGCAGTTCTTTCAAAACGAAATTGGGGATTACCAGAGTTCCTTCTAAAAATTTGGTCTCGCAGATATCAATAATCCTACCATCAATTAAGGCGCTGGTGTCGATGACCTTCATCATCGCACCACCTTTTCGCTTACTGGAAAGGGTGATGTTCTTATCCAGAAGTTCTAATTCCTCTTTCTTTTTAATAGCCAGGAGCATTCCGATATAAGCAAGCACAACTTTTGTTAACAGAGAATACGATCTAAAGAATGTATCCACAGATGGATTCCCCATCAATGCTACCGAATAGTCAATGAGTTTGGCAGCAATTAATCCCAGGATTATTCCAATACCACCAGCTACCATTGTATCCAGGGCAACTTTTTCAATAAGTATCTCTACAAGGATAACCAAAATTGCAGCACCCGTTCCGATTAGAATACCCTTAGCCCCTGGAGAAATCTGAAAATAACCAATGATTGGCCCAGCAATAATCACTAATAAGCGAACAATCCAGATAAACAATAATTTTCACCTCCTCGTCTTTTGCTTCTCTATAATTAAATATTCTACTCTCCATACGCCGGCTAAAGCCGTCGACTACCTCAAAGAAAAGGTGACAGGCACCTTTTTTCCCTCCTCTCCCCTTGGGAGAGAGGGTTGGGATGAGAGGGAATCATTGCCAAAAAGACCCTCAAGCCCGCCCGAGATGCAGTTTTTCAATAGCTTCATTAACTGTAGACACACCAATTAAATCTATTTTTCTCTCCTTATGGAATTCTTTCAGGTTATGACTGGGTAGTATGCAGGTTTTAAAGCCCAACTTTTCCGCCTCGCTTACCCTTTTTTCAACAAAAGTCACTCCCCGCACCTCACCTACCAAACCAACTTCACCAATAACCATTACCTCCTCACCAATAGGTCTATTCTTCACTCCTGAATAGATAGCCGCTATAACGCCCAGGTCACAGGCAGGTTCGTAAATTTTCACGCCTCCAGCGATATTCAAGAAGATATCACAATTTTCCAGATGGAGATTAAAATTTTTCTCCAGTACTGCTACCAAGAGAAGTATCCTATTGTAGTCCAAACCACTGGCTTGTCGCCTGGGCAGGTTAAAATTTGCTCTTGTGACTAAAGCCTGCAGTTCAACTAAAAGGGGTCTAGTTCCCTCTAAAGGTGCTACGACAACTGTCCCCGCAGTGGGAATGCGTCCCTCCAGAAAAATCTGTGAGGGATTTAATACCTGTTGCAATCCATCGCTCTTCATCTCAAAGATGCTAATTTCCGAGGTGGTACCATACCGATTTTTCTCCACCCTCAAAATCCTATATAAGTGATCCCTGGACCCTTCAAAGTAAAGAACTGTATCCACAATATGCTCTAAAACTTTTGGGCCAGCAATTGCTCCCTCTTTAGTAATCTGTCCCGAAATGAATACGGGAATCCTTTTGGACTTGGCTAAATAAAAGAGTTCATCAGTGCACTGTTTAACCTGGCCCACGCTTCCTGGTGAACCACTAAAACCATCATGGTAAACCGTTTGAATTGAATCGATAATTGCAAATTTCGGTTCAATCTCTTTAATCTGGTTAATTATCTCTTTAATATTTGTCTCAGAGAATATTATCAATTCCGGAGAATCTATCCTCAACCTGTCAGCTCGCAACTTTACCTGTTCCAAAGACTCCTCTCCAGAGATGTATAAGCATTTTTTTCCTGAAACCGCCAGACTTCCCGCCACCTGTAAAAGCAGAGTCGATTTGCCTATACCAGGAGAACCAGCTAACAGGACAAGCGAGCCAGCCACAACTCCTCCACCTAAAACATGATCGAACTCTGATATTCCTGTGAGAAACCTCTCCTCAGGCTGAGGTTTGATAGAACTGATTGGACTCGGCTTTGCTGTGGAAAGCCTGCGTTCTTCCCCCAAGCTAATATCTATATCTAATCTCTCCTCAATTAAACTATTCCACTTCCCACAGGTAGGACACTTGCCCAGCCAGCGGGCAGATTGATATCCGCATTCCTGACAAATAAAGGCTGTCTTTACTTTTGCCAATGTTACCTCACTTTAAAACAATACCTATACTGCTATTGACCGTGCCCTGATTCAATATATCCTCACCATTTATTCTCAGATAGCACCAATCGTTTATCCTGAACCTCGTTCCGGCATTGAGCCAGGCTCTTTCTCTGGAAAAGCGGAAAACTTCTGCATCAATTTCTATTCTGTCTTTAATTGGCCAGAAAGCTCCACCAAAACCACCACTGGAACGAATAACCCCACCATATAGAGAGAACAGTCCCAAATTTTTTCCCACCTTCACAGTTATACTATTTATTTTCTGTTCACCCGAATCAGTGTCATTGCTACTTTCTCCAATATTGTTTACTGAAAAGTAGTAGAATCTCTCCTTGCCAGGAATCAAGGAGAGACCAAAGTCACTTCTGAGTTTCTCCTCATTTACATTATAATTTAACTGGTATTCCCATGCCGTTCTCAAACCAGAGGTTTTCTGCAAAATCTTCTTAGCCTGTTCAGAACTCTCTTGGAGACTATATACCATTTCTTCAATTTGTTCAGCCATCTTTTCATCGGTCAACAGCCTTCCCATTGCTCCCTCTCCTCTATTGAGCTTTTCTGCAACTTTGGCGATTTCATCCAGCGTCTTGTCAAGCTTTTGCAGGGAACTGATGATACTTTTCTGATTTAGACTATCGGTTATTTCCCTTATATTAGCTGAGAGTTGGTTAAAATTCTTAATTGTCTCCTCTAACTCCTGTCCTTCAGTGCCCAGAGCTCTATTCAATTTCCGGGTGACCTCTCCCATATTATCCAGAAATACTCTCAGAGATTTGCCCAATTCCTCTTCTTTGCCAACCCCTTTTATCTCCTCCACCAGACCTCCCACACCAAGTAAGACTTTTTCCACAGCCCTCTCAATACTAACAGGGTCAATACCTATAATAGTATCCCCGTCCTCGAGGAGTGGCTCTTCTTCTGAACCAGAAGTAATTTCCAGATACTTCGTGCCCACAATCCCGAAAGAGACAATTCTCGCCCGTGCGTCCTTACGGATTCTCACATCCTTTTTTATGAAAGCAACCACCTGAGCTTTATCCCCAACCAGTCTGATATCTGTAACTTTTCCTACGACCACTCCTGCTCTTCTTACCTGGGCTTTTTCTGGAAGCCCACTAACATCGTTGAAAATGATTTTTATTTTATACCGCTTTCCCAAATGGATATCGCCAAGAAGAACAGTCACTATTACCAAAGCTACAAGACCACACAGAACAAAAAGCCCTACTTTTGTTTCCTGAGTTAACATCAATCTACTCCTTTAACTTCATCTTTATAGGCCCCTCACTTGAGCCAGTAATAAACTGTCTCACCACAGAATTTTTCGTCTCTTTTATTTCTTCCGGCGTTCTTATCTCTTCTATCCGACCCTGGTAAAGCATGGCAATCCGATCGGAAACCTTATAGGCAGTGACCATATCGTGAGTCACAACAATAGAAGTTATGTTTAGTTTCTCTTGTAAATCTAAAATTAAATTGTTAATTACATCGGCCATAATTGGGTCAAGACCAGTTGAGGGTTCATCGTAAAGAATATACTTAGGGTTCGTAGCAATTGCCCGGGCAAGCGCCACTCTCTTCTTCATTCCTCCAGAAAGTTCAGCAGGCATTAGCTGTTCAATCCCCTCCAGGCCGACCAGGGAGAGCTTTTCGGAAACTATCCTTCTTATTTCTCTCTCATCCAAATCGGTTAACATACGCAAACCAAAAGATATGTTTTCTCCTACTGTTAAAGAATCGAATAGAGCAGCTCCCTGAAAGAGCATACCAAATTTCTTTTGAACCTCAGCCAATTCCTCCATTCCCAATCTGGTGATTTCTTGACTATCTATTTCGATTTCACCAACTTCTGGTCTCAACAGCCCCACAATATGTTTTAAAAGCACACTCTTCCCACAGCCACTTCCACCTATTATGGTAATTGTCTCTCCCTCTTTTATTTCCAGGTTCACTCCCCGTAGAACTCTATTACCCACAAAGCTCTTATGAAGATTATTAATCCTTATCATATTTCGAACTTCCCTGTAGGGGACGGACGCAGTTTATGCCGACCTTTCGGCATGCCGTCCCTACTGGGTGGCCACGGAGTGCCACCCCTACTGGGCGACCATCCCGATACATCGGGATCGCCCTTACACTACCAAAAACACTACGGGCATAAAGCCCCTTGCTTCGGGTGGCCACGGAGTGCCACCCCTACATTGCAGAGCTATCGCTCTGCAGCTACATTTATTTTCTGTAGCAGCAAAGCGTAAGTTTTGCTTCTCTGTATCCCTACGCGACCAAATTTTAAAAATGGGTGGCGCCAATTCCAATGGAGACCAGAAAGGCTGTCAAGAAGTAGTCTGAAATTAAAATCAAGACCAAAGAAGTTACTACCGCCGAAGTAGTTGCTCTCCCCACACCTTGCGCTCCACCTTCGCAGGTGAATCCCTTATAACAACAGACCATAATAATTATTACGGCAAAAAAGAGAGATTTTATTAGACCATGGTACACATCATCAATCCGCATAAAATTCAGAATCTCATCTCGATAAACGGCTGCTGGAATATTAAACGAATAGACGCTAACCAAGAGTCCGCCTAAAACACCAATAATATCTGCTAACAGGGTAAGGATGGGAACTATAATCAGACAGGCCAAAAACTTGGGGACTGCTAAATACTTTACAGGATTTGTGCCCAGAGTATAGAGAGCATCTATCTGCTCTGTAACCTTCATTGTCCCAATCTCAGCCGCTATCGCTGCACCAACTCTACCAGCTAAAACCACAGAGCACATGACTGGACCCAATTCCTTAACCATAGAAAATCCAACAGCCATTCCCACATACACAGGCTCACCAAAAAAATTGCTGAAAGCATAGCCAGTCTGTAAAGCTAAAACCATACCCGTAAACAGAGCAGTAAGTCCAACTACTGGAAAGGACCTTACTCCAATCTCCATCATCTGACTTACAATGTCCTTACTCCTCAGCGGGCGACGACCAGTCCAGTAGATTATCTGGCGGAATAATACTGTTATCCGGCCCAAGCCACTGGTTGCATCTAAAATTCCCTTACCTACGTATCTCAACAATCTACTCTCCACTTTCTCACCTAACCTTAATCAATATCACTCCTGGTAATACTTGCCTTATCTCTCAATTTCCTCAACCATTCCACATAACGCTCTTCCATTCTCTTCTGAAAAATAAAATTCCGCAGGTACTCTCGAACTTCTTCTAAACTTTTCTTTTCTGAGGCTTTCTTCTCTATACATTGAATAATATGGTAACCATATTCTGTTTCCACCACATTGCTAATTTCCCCTACCTTAAGAGCAAAAGCTGCCTCCTCAAATTTTCGCACCATCTGACCCCTTATGAAGAACCCAAGATCACCACCCCTGGGAGCAGTGGGGCCTTCTGAATACTTTTTCGCCAATTCCGCAAAGCTGGTCTTCCCTTTTTTAACCTCTTTTAAAATATCTTTACTTCTCTTTAGAGCTTTCTTCTTATCAGTATTTTCATCAACCTTAATCAATATGTGGCGCGCACGCATCTGCTCGGGTTCCGTCATTTCCGATTCATTCTGTTTATAAAAGTCTTCAATTTCACTATCTGTGGGTGGAACAACCTTCGCTTTAACTTCCTGATCAATCAATTTCATTACCATTAATTGTTCCTTCACCTGTCCCCTAAATTCTTCTTCCGATAATCCCTGCCTGGCAAGTTCTTGATTATATTCTTCTTCTGTGCCAAACCTCTTCCTAATCTCTCCTATTCCATCCTGAATCTCTTTCCTGTTCACCCTGACCTTCTTTCTCTTAGTCTCGTGAATCAAAATCTTCTCATCGATCATCTGCTCGAGAATTTTCCCTTTGAGCTCTTTAATTCTTATTTCCTTATCTGGACTCGTTAGAAACTTCTCATACTCTTCTATTACAGGTTTGGCTCTTCTTTCGTATTCGCTCATAAGTATAACATCACCATCTACTGTAGCCACAGTCCTGTTGACGACTTTTGCCCCAAGGGAACTGACTATGAAAAGACAAAGAATAGTAAATAGAGAAACGGTGATGATGTTAATGATTTCTTTTCTTACCATTTTGCCTTCAGGGCTTCTTTGATTTTCCTTCTTCATTTTTAGTCTCTCCTTTACTTTCTGATTGAATCCCTACTGAAACTTTGTCTAAAAGGTCATAATTAACTGAAACCATTGATTCCTTCTTATACTTCTCCATTAATCTGTCGAGTTTCTCGTTTTGGATTCTCGTCCTTATCTCAGAATCTATCTCCTCTGGAGTCTTCTTTCTCATTTTCTTTCTGCCTGTTAACTTAACCAGATGGTATCCAAATGGAGTCTCTATAATTGGGCTAATATCATTCCTATTTTCCAGAGCAAATGCAGCCTCTTCGAATGCAGGAATCATTTCTCCCCGAAAAATATAGCCTAAATCACCTCCCCGGGGAGCTGTAATCGAATCAATTGAATACTTTCGAGCTAACTTTTCGAAATTAGCCCCTTCCCTCAGTTCGTTTAAAATCTTCTTGGCCTCTGATTTTCTCTTTAGCAAAATGTGGCTTATTCTCACCTGTTCGGGATTTGCAAATTTCTCCTCATTTTTCTCTAAATACTCTTTAACTTCTTCGTCTGAGACGGCAATGCGGTCTTTCTGTAACTCCTGAACTATCGCCTCCAGGAGGATGCGATCTTCTACATTCTTCAACATCCTTCTGATCTCTTCCTTCCTATGTAACCCCTCTTCTTTTGCCTTTTGAATAAGCACAGCCTCAGCAATCATACCGTTCAGAAGCTCTATTTTGCCGTTATGCGTAGCTAAGAATCCTTGATAATAAGCGGGAATCTCGGTAATTCTTACTTGAAACTCCTCAAGTGTAATCTTTCTTCCCTTAATCCGGACCAGGGTATTCCCATTATCCTTAGTTTTAAAAAAAATAAGTGCGCCCAATCCAATAACCAGACTACCCAGTACCAAAAATAAAATTTTTCTTTTCATCACATCTCCTTCTGCACGGTTGAAACCGTGCCTACAAAGTGCTAAACAATTAATTATATCAGATTATATTAATTTTTGCAAGAAACCCTTCAACTTCCTCACTTTTAACCGTTCGCCTTCAAATTTCTCTTTTAAATCCCCTTTGACCTTGGAAACGTAATCCCAGGGACTAATTGAAATTTTAAATTTTTCCGTCTGCTTAAACTTAATTTTCTCTCTCAAGCCCTTAGCTAACTCTATAAATTTATCCGGTGGTACCTGAGTTTGTGGACTGAATTCAACTTCCACCTCGCCATCTCTTTCACCAATCTTCTCAATTCCCAATCTTTTAGCCAGTTGGCGAAGCTCTACCAATTCAAACAGGGTCAAACAGGACAGTGGAATATCACCGTAACGGTCTTCCAGCTCCTCTCTTAAATTCTTTAGACTCTGGGAGTCATCAGAGGAGGCAAATTTCCTGTAGATATTAATTCTCTGAGCTGGATCGGGAATATAGTCCGTAGGAATGTAAGCATCTGCCTGTAAATCTATTTCCACAGGTCGCTCCCGTTCTATCTTGATGCCTTTCTCGCTGTTAACTGCCTCTTCCAAGAGTTTACAATAGAAATCGAATCCCACTTCCAGGATATGTCCGTGCTGTTCTGGCCCGATAATATTACCCGCTCCGCGAAGTTCGAGATCCCTGAGTGCAATCTTAAAGCCCGAACCCAACTCGGTGCACTGGGCAATAGTTTGCAGCCTCTTTTCAGCAATGTCACTGAGGGGCAATCGGCGTGGATAAAAAATGTAGCAGTAAGCTTTATATTTATCTCTGCCAATCCTTCCTCGCAATTGATAAAGTTGTGCCAGACCCAACTCCTGCCCATTGGTAATTATCATAGTATTGACATTGGGAATATCCAGTCCTGCCTCGACTATAGTGGTGGCGACTAGAAGGTCATACTCTTTATTTATAAATTTAACCATTACCTCTTCCAGTTCTGAAGCTGTCATCTTGCCATGGACAACTCCCATCCTCACATCAGGCATCATCTTTTTTAGATAGCTGGCAACTGTCTCGATTGTTTCCACCCGATTATGCACATAAAAGACCTGACCTCCCCGTCCAATTTCATTCCTTATAGCCACTTCCACAATTTCCTCATTGTATTCTCCTAAATAGGTTTCAATAGGGATACGTCCTTGTGGCGGGGTATCTATAACTGACATATCCCGGACTCCCCCCAGAGCCATAGAAAGAGTTCTGGGAATAGGTGTAGCAGTCAAGGTCAACACATCCACCGTCTTTTGAAGTTGCTTCAACTTCTCCTTGTGACGGACACCGAACCTTTGCTCTTCATCAATCACCACTAACCCCAAATCAAAAAACTGAATATCCTTCTGGAGAAGCCTGTGAGTGCCAATAACGATATCTACTAAACCCTGCTTTAATTTTTCAACAATTTCTTTCTGTTCCTTTTTGCTTTTGAATCTGGAGAGCATCTCAATCACTACAGGATAGTCAGCGAATCTCTCAGAAAAAGTGTGGTAGTGTTGTTCAACCAAAATTGTTGTGGGAGCAAGCACTGCTACCTGCTTACTGTCAAATACAGCCTTAAGGCCGGCCCTCATAGCTACCTCTGTCTTACCGTAACCAACATCCCCGCAAACGATTCTATCCATCGGTTTTTGGCTTATCATATCCTGCTTAACTTCTTCGATTGCCCTTTCCTGATCCAGGGTCGTCTCATAAATGAAAGCATCAGCAAACTCTTTTTCGTAATGGCTATCCCGAGGGAAAGCATATCCCGGTAATTTCTGGCGGGCAGCATATATCTCCAGAAGCCCCCGGGCAATCCGCTGAACAGACTTTTTCACTTTAGCTGTTACCTGGCGCCAGGCAGTGCTATCCAGAGAATATAATTTTGGCTTGTAACCTTCAGTGCCAACATATTTCTCCACCAGATTAAAATCCTCAATGGGCACATACAATTTATCGCCCTTAGCATACTCGATTGCGATATAATCTGTGAATCTACTTTCTATCTCTATTTGCTTAAGCCCTAAATATTTTCCAATGCCATACCTCTCATGCACCACGTAGTCGCCAGTATTGAGTTCAATCAAATCACTGAGTCTTCTCGCAGGATACTTGAGTTTAGGGTAACGATGTCTTATCTTGTAGCGACCGAAGATTTCCTTTTCAGAAATCACCACAAGTTTCAAGGCAGGAAAAATAAACCCAGAATTCAGATTTCCTATCCTGAAGTGGGGAAATATTTCCTCTTCCTGTTCTCGCAACAGCTCTTCCAACCTTGATTTTTCTCCCTCATTATTACAGAAGACATAGGTCTGCCATCCTTCCTTTCGCCAATTTGCAACTTCCTGGCAGAAGAAACCAATTTTACCATAGAACGAGGGTGGTGACTTAGTGGAAAAATTAAGCGCACTCCTTTGAGGCAAAATGGACAAATAAACCTCCACAAGCCGCCTCCCAGCGGACGATGACAACTCTACATTATCCTTTAACACCACTCCCTCCTCCGGGAAATAATCAAAAATAGTATGAGAACTTTTCTCATCCGATAATTTTGCCGGAATCACCTTAGCCTCCCCTACAGTGCTTATCGACCTCTGCGTCAGGGGATCGAACCAGCGCATCTCCTCAATATGGTCCTCAAAGAATACCACCCTGAGAGGACGGTCGAAATTAGGAGACCACACATCCAAAATCTCGCCCCGCAGGCGGAACTCTCCCACTCCCTCTACAATATCAACCCTTTCATAACCAGCATCAGTTAGTTTTTCGGTTATCTTCTGATATTTAATCTTTCCGCCCTGGGAGAGAGTTAAGGTAAGGAGGGAAAATTGGGAGGGAGAAATAATTTTCTTCTTTATACTATCCAGAGTTGTTACCAGAAGAGGATTCTTCTCCAGCGAGAGATGATAAAGGGAAACAAGCGAATCTTCTCTATTCTCTTGAGAAAAAAGGCTACTCTCTCCTCGAAAAGCTTTAAGGTCTTCCCTTAACCTTTCTAAGTCATCCTCTCTTTCCGTAATTACTAATAGGGCTTGAGAAATTCTCTCCTTTAGAGCCAAAATAAAAAAAGCTTTGGAACCACCCCAAAGCCCCGAGACTCTTATCTTTCCTTCTCTGTTAACTATCTTTTCAGAAATTTCTTTTAAGCTTCGATCCTTTTCCCAAAATTGAAGTAATTCATCTTTCATAAGTCTATTCCCCAAAGAATATTATCAAAAAAACTCTGGAAAATCAAGCAGGCAATCTACGTAATTCTGTAATGTAGTGAAGGTCGTTAAAAGTTTGGCAGGAGATTAGAAAGGAGTTCTGGAAAGCTATAAATAGTCCCTGTTACATTCACCAGAATCTGTGTGCTTTAGTGGATGAAACAACTGGAAGTCGTTACTTCTTTAGTAATTTTTCCTTAAGGATTTTATTGACCAACTGGGGATTGGCTTTGCCCTGGGTCTTTCTCATTACCTGACCAACCAGATGTCCTATAGCCTTCTGTTTACCTTTTCCATACTCTTCTACAGCATCTGGATTTTCCTTTAATACCTCTTCCACTATCTTGCCAATCTCTTTCTCATCGGTAATCTGCACTAATTTCTTCTCTTCCACAATTACTTGAGGATTCTTTCCACTATTAAACATCTCCTCAAATACTGTTTTGGCAATCTTCCCAGAAATTGTTCCTTTCTCCATTAATTTCAAAAGTTCTGCCAACTGCCCAGGAGAGATCGGGGATTCCTCCACCTCTTTATTCACTGCATTCAATCTTCCCAGAAGCTCAACCATTACCCAATTGGTAACCACCTTCGGATTATTATACAGTTTAACTACTTTTTCAAAATAGTTAGCCAGTGCCTTCTCAGCAGTAAGCACCCCTGCATTGTATTCTGAAAGCTTATATTCTCTTATAAACCGTTCCCGGCGTTCATCGGGAAGTTCGGAAATAGTCTTTCTGATATTCTCTATCCATTCTTTCTCCACTATTAAAGGCACCAGGTCTGGTTCAGGAAAATAACGATAGTCATGAGCTTCTTCTTTGCTCCTCATAGGGTATGTCCTTTCCTTTTTCTCATCCCACAGTCTTGTCTCCTGAATAATCCTCTCTTCACTCTCCAATGCCTTAATCTGTCTTTTAACTTCGTATTCCAGGGCTTTCTGGATAGCTCTGAAGGAATTCATATTCTTAACTTCTGCTTTCACTCCCAGTTCTTTCTTCCCCACCAAGCGCACAGAAACATTCGCATCACAGCGGAGCGAACCCTTCTCCATATCGCAGTCTGATACTTCCAGATACCTGATAATATTCTTCAAAGTAGTAAGATAAGTATAAGCTTCTTCGGGGCTAGTGATATCAGGAGAAGAAACTATCTCCAGAAGGGGAACGCCACAGCGATTAAAATCGACGAGGCTTCCATCAATTTCCCGGGAACCAATACAGTGGAGAAGTTTTCCCGCATCCTCTTCTAAATGAATTCTGGTTATACCCACTCTCCTCCTCCCACTATCAGTACCAATTTCAAGATAGCCATTTTGAGCCAGAGGCTCATCGTATTGGGAAATCTGGTAGTTCTTAGGCAAATCAGGATAAAAATAGTTTTTGCGCGCAAATATTGAGCGTGAAGCAACTTTGCAGTTTAATGCCAAAGCACTCTTAATTGTATATTCCACCGCCTTCTTATTAACCACAGGTAGTATCCCCGGCATCCCCGTGCAGACAGGACAGGCATGGGTGTTTGGCGCTGCACCAAATTCAGTTGAGCACCCACAAAACAACTTAGACTCTGTCTTCAGATGGACATGGACTTCCAAGCCAATTATAGTTTCATACTCTACCATTCATCCACTCCAAAAAGGTGACAGTCACCTTTTTCCTTACAGTTTCGGTTTTCTCTTGTGCCACTCTGTATTCTTTTCATATGTATAGGCTATGCGAAGCAGGACCTCCTCATCAAAAGGCTTCGCCAAAAGTTGTAACCCAATGGGAAGTCCTTTCTTGCTAAATCCACAAGGCTGAGAAATTCCAGGAATGCCAGCCAAATTTGCAGAAATGGTAAATATATCTGATAAATACATCTGCAAGGGGTCATCAACCTTCTCGCCAATCTTAAATGCTGGAGTGGGAGCTGTTGGCGTCACAATGGCATCTACTTTTTCGAAAGCCTCATCAAAATCTTTTTTAATCAGAGTACGCACCTTCTGGGCTTTCAAATAGTAGGCGTCATAATAGCCACTAGATAAAGCGTAAGTGCCCAGCATTATCCTCCTTTTAACTTCTGCACCAAATCCTTCACCCCTTGTCTTCTCATACTCTTCCAATAAGTCCTCTGTTTCTGGAGAGCGGTAACCATACCTGACTCCATCATACCTGGCCAGGTTAGCGCTGGCCTCGGAGGGAGCAATCAGATAGTAGACCGCCACTCCATACTCGGTATGAGGAAGAGATATCTCGAAAATTTTTGCTCCCAGATTTTTCAGAAGCTCTATCGCCTGTTTCACTGCCCTTTCTACTTCCCCATCCAAGCCTTTAACGAAATATTCTTTGGGAACTCCTATCTTAATACCTTTAACATTTTCTATTAAGGATTTGGTGAAATCGGGTACATCCAGATTAACTGAAGTGGAATCGTTTTCATCATAGCCAGAAAGAACATTCATCAGAAGTGCCGCATCTTCCACATCTTTGCCAAAGGGACCTATCTGGTCCAGTGAAGAGGCAAAGGCAACCAATCCATAACGGGAGACCCTGCCATAAGTAGGTTTTAATCCCACTACCCCGCAGCAGGCTGCTGGCTGGCGAATAGAACCTCCTGTATCAGAACCTATCGCCAGAATTGTTTCATCGGAAGCTACTGCTGTTGCCGAGCCACCGGAAGATCCGCCAGGAATATAGTCCATATCCCAGGGGTTGCGAGTTACTCCAAAATAGGAATTCTCGGTTGAGGAACCCATGGCAAATTCGTCCATATTTGTTTTGCCTATAAACACTGCTCCTTCGTCTCTCAATCTCTTAACCACTGTAGCCTCATAAGGGGAGATGAAATTCCCCAGTATGTGAGAAGAGCAAGTCGTTCTCACGTTCTTGATACACATATTGTCCTTGATGGCAACAGGAATGCCTGCCACTCGACCTGGGAATTCACCTTTTCTCATCTTCTCATCAATGTTTCTTGCCTGGAGTAAAGCCTCTTTCTCAGTTAAGGTAACGAAACTATGAAGTTTCTTTTCTACCTGATTAATTCTATTATAAATGGACCTTACAATCTCTTCGGAAGAAATCTCTTTTTTCTCCATCTTTTCCGATAATTCGTGCGCACTCAGTTCATATAGTTCCATTAAGTTCTCCTGTCAAGGGTTATCTTCTCGCCATCTTTTACTTTTTTCCAATCCTTTGGATTTCCCAGAAGTTTACCAATAATATTCACCGGGCTGGCTGGCCTTATTTCAGACTTTGTAGAAACAGGAGTCTTTCCAAAGAAAATACAGAAACCATTTCCTTGAGGCCAGTAACCCAGGTCTCCTTCCTGGACAACATCCACAGCTTCTTCCGGACCCATGTTCACTGGAATAGCAAAATATATTTCCTCTCCCCAGGTATTAACCTTTGCCTCAATAGGAAGAGAATCCCAGATAGCCTTTGCCGTTTTTGTCTCCAAGAGTTCTGCTTCCATAGTAACTTTTTCTGTCTTTATGTTGATTTTCTTTGCCATTCTTTCCCCTTCTGTCACCCTAAAGGGCGATCCCGATGTATCGGGGGCACTGTTTACGGTGCCGATTTATAAGGCAGAGTTATCGCTCTGCAACTACCAAAAAATGACTCTGACCCCTTTTTCTTAATTTTATTCTATTATTTTTTTTACCTTAAAGTGATTAGATTCCACTTCCGGAGCATTGGCTAAAATCTCTTCCTGCTTCAAAGACGGTCTTACCTTGTCCTCGCGGAAAACATTCGATAAACGCAGCACATGGGAAGTGGGTTCTACTTTTTCTGTATCGAGCTCATTAAGTTTATTAATATATTTCAAAATATCTGCCAGTTGCTTTGTATACTTTTCTTTTTCCTCTTCGCTCAGTTTTAATCTCGCTAACCTGGCAACATATTCAACTTCCTTTTTAGTAATCATTTCCTTTCCCCATTCTTTTATATTTTCTCTATCGGTGCATATTTTACTAAAAATTTTTTCCACTGACCATTTCCGAAAAGAACAATAATCTTTGTATCATCACCAGAACCACTCCGTTCCAATATTTTGCCCATACCGAACTCCTCATGCCTCACTCGAGCACCAACCTGCCACTCATCAGCTTGAGCCTGGCTGAACAGAGAGGAACAAATATTTTTGCCTTTAGCCTCATCAGGAGAAATTTCTCCCTCTAAGAGACCTGCCTCCTCTTTTATGAGACCAGCTTCTACCACAAAACGAGAAGGCTCATTCCACCTCCACTGTCCATAAAGTCGCCTCTGGCTTGCTGAAGTCAGATAAAGCCTCTCCTTGGCTCTGGTCATTCCCACATAACATAGTCTCCTCTCCTCTTCCATCTCTGCCTGGTCATAAAGGGCATCGGCATAAGGAAAGAGCCCCTCTTCCAAACCGGTAACGAAGACCACAGGAAATTCCAGACCTTTAGCTAAATGGAAAGTCATCAGAGTCACCATATCATTTTCCTCATCCCAGGTATCTATATCAGTAATTAAAGACACCTGCTCCAGAAAAACCTCTATAGTCTTATTTTCTGACTGCTCTTCAAATTCTCCCACTGCAGAGACCAATTCTTTTACATTCCCAATTCTGCTCTGAGCCTCAATAGTATCTTCACTGGCAAGTTCGTTTAAGTAACCTGTCGTCTCTATTACCAAGCGCGTTAACTCTTTCGCCGTTAAGTTTCTACTCTTCTCTCGTAACTCCCCAATCAGGTTTATGAAATCTTCAAGACGAGAAGAGATACGCACAGGAACTGTCTTAATCTCGCGAACTTTCGTGAGAGTTTCAAAGAGCGATTTCTGGTATCTATGAGCATATTGTTCTAAATAGTTCAAAGTTTTCTTGCCTATGCCACGACGGGGGACATTAAGTATCCTTTTCAGATTAAGAGAATCCAAGGGATTGACTATAATCCTTAAGTATGCCAGAATATCTTTTATCTCCTTTCGCTCATAGAACCTCATACCTCCCACAATGGTATAATTTATTTTAGCTTTCCTGAAAGCATCTTCCACAACCCTCGACTGTGCATTCGTCCGATAGAACACAGCAAAGTCTCTAAGAATGTGCTCTTCTTCCATCAATCTAATTATTTCTTCTGCCACGAGATTAGCCTCATCAATTTCGTTATCCACTTGGGCATATTCCACAGGCATTCCCTCTTCCCGATTTGTCCACAGTTTCTTCTCCTTCCGATATCTGTTATTCTTGACCACTTTCCAAGCCGTATTGAGGATATTTTTTGTGGAACGATAATTCTGCTCCAATTTCATAACTTTAACATCATTATAGTCCTTTTCAAAATGCAAGATATTGCGCAGGTCTGCCCCCCTGAATGAATAGATAGATTGGTCATCGTCACCAACAACACATATATTCTTATGTTTTGAAGCTAAAAGTTTAGTCAATAGATACTGAGCGTGATTAGTATCTTGATACTCGTCAACCATAACATATTGGAACCGCTCCTGGTATTTCTCCAATATCTCTTTTTTCTGTTTAAAAAGTCTAACCACCTCCATCAAAAGGTCAGCGAAATCTAAAGCAGAACTCCCCTTAATCTTCCTCTGGTAAAGTTGATAAATATCAGCTACAACTCTACGGTAGTAGTCACCAGAAGCTTGAGCATAAATAGTAAAGGAATCGGCATCGACCAGATTATCTTTAGCTCTATTTATGAGTGCTTGAGTTACTGTTATCTTAAATTTTTTCTCATCAATATCTAATTCTTTCATACACTCTTTGATTAAGTTCAACTGGTCCGCCTCATCGTAAATGATAAAGTGTCTACTCCCGCCAATCTTATCAATTTCTTCACGCAGAAGGCGTGCCGCAAATGAATGGAAAGTAGAAATCCAGACACTCCCCCCCTTACTTCCTACCAAGCGGTCCATTCTTTCCCGCATCTCTCCTGCAGCTTTGTTAGTAAAAGTAACCGCCAGGATATTCCAGGGAGAGATACCCCTCTTAATTAGATAGGCTATGCGATAAGTAATTACTCTGGTCTTCCCCGAGCCCGCTCCGGCCAAAATAAGAAGAGGACCTTGAATATGTTCAACCGCTTCTCTCTGTGGAGGATTGAGGTCATTCAATAAATTATAGCCTTTCGTTCTCTCCTCCATAAAACCAGAACTCCTTTTTTCGTAACTACCCGCATCAGCAAGATTTGTAGCAGCAAAGCGTAAGCTTTACTCCCCTGTAGGGGACGGACGCAGTTTATGCCGATTTTTCGGCGTGCCGTCCCTTCCTTTGGGCGACCACCCCGCTTTATCGGGGTAAACTGCGTGTCGCCCCTACAATGCAGAGCTTCGCTCTGCCGCTACATTTATTGCACCATTTTCTCAATCATTATCGTGGCTTTATAATTATCGGGGTCAAGCTCCAGAACCTTTTTGAATTCATCAGCAGCTTCTTTAAGTTTTCCCACAGTATAATAACAATATCCTAAATTGAAATGGGCATCAATCATATCGGGATTGATGGCGATTGCCTTCTGATAATTCTCAATCGCCTTCTGTTTATTTCCTAAAGTAAAGTAGATATTTCCCAAATTATTCCTTGCTCCTGGAAGTTCAGGGTTCAATCTACAGGCGAGCTCAAAATTCTTGACAGCTTGTCTCCAGTTCTTCTCCTTTGCGTAAACCCATCCCAGCCTGTAATAAGCCAAAGCATTATAGGGATCAGTTTTAACAGTTTCCTCAAGTGCTGCGATTGTCTTCTGGGGGTCAACTTCTTTCTGCTCAAAGAAACTGACCTCTTCTGTCAATAACTTGTGGGCACGAAAGGGTTTAACTATTCCCTTTATAGAGAATATTCCCATACAGAAGACAAGACCAATTATAGTTAGCTTTAAAGCTCTTGGCCAATCTATGGGCACCATTATCTCTCTCTTACACTGGGAAGCCAACAGCCCGAGTACAAAATAGAAATAGACTGCGGTTACTATAAACCGCATATTAACTGAAACAAAGCTATGTGCAAGAATTCCAGCGCTTGAGGCAAGCCACCCCAGAGTTAAAATTTTCCGGGACTTAAGACTCGAATCTTCCTTCAACAGTAGCCTCCCTTGAGCAAAGAAGGCAAAAATTGTCCAGATAAAGATACCAATTCCAATAAGACCTGTTTCCGACCAGATTTCCAAAAACTCGTTGTGAGCATAATTGACAATAAACCTATCCTGCGGCAGAATTTTCAGAAGTTCCTCTGAGGCATAGCGGGGAAAATATATGTGAAATGCTCCAATCCCTACTCCCACAGGGTTATTGAGCCCCATTACCAATGTATCTCTCCAGATCAGTAAACGCTCAGTGCGCCGGGTAAGTATCTGGTGAATTTTGTCAGTTCCTGCTTCAATCGTCTTCTTATATTTTTGACTGGTGGACATTAATCCAAAATGTAAAAGAAAAATAAGAAGCAAAGGAATAAGAAATTTTAACTTTCCCTTCCAGAACTTCTGCCACCGCTCCCCTCCCACCTGTTTGCTGTAAAGTATTACAAAAATCAGAAAGGAAATTATAAAGCCACCCCATGCCCCCCGTGTGGCTGTAAAGTATAAATTGAGAAGCAAAAGCAAAGTACTAAGACCAAATAGTAGTTTCCATCTCTTCCTTTCAGTTAAAAACATAGAGAAAAATATTGGTAAACAAACTATTATGTAGCCTGCAAAGAAATTGGGATTGCCAAAAGTGGCAAAAGGACGCTGGTTAGGTCCATAATGAGCGATACCAAAGAATTCCCTCAGTGGAAGGTGAAGCCACTTATCGATGCTTGAAAAAATTCCAGCCAGCCAGGAAAAGAGTGAAGTCAAAACATTTGCAGGATTCTTAACTGCCCAGAAGGAGCTAATTCCATTCAGCGAGACAAAGATACTTCCCAAAAGCCAGGCAGAAAGTATGTAATTCAAGTTTCTTCTATCACGAATGTTGTTGGCAACAACAAAGAAAACGAACACACAAATTAGCATTCTTTGAAATTCATTCCTGGCTACCACTTTATCTGTGGAAAATATGTAATAGAGAGAAATGGCCAAGCCATAGAAGAGGATGGGTAAATTCAGAAGGTTACTTTTGAGAACGAGCCGCCCCTCAAGCATCATCCTTACTATCCAGAAGACCAGAAGCAGGATAACAGATAGTTGCATCGCAAAGAGCTTGTAGCGGGTAAGTTTGACGTCAATTGCCAAGGCAGAGAAGAGTACAAAAAATATAAATATTCCCAGGATAATTTTCTCTAAATAACCCGTTAATGATGGCGAAAGACTCGATTGCCTCTCAGTCCCGACTCTGTCAATAGACAAGCTATGCTTTCTCACCCTCGCTCCATATAAGTTATGTATACCGGACGACCCCGACGCACAATATCAAAAATTACTCCCTCGGAAAGGTCTGCTTTCTTAACCACTTTCTTAAACTCTTTACAATTTCCCGTGGATTGCCTATTTACACTTCTTATCAAGTCACCTTCCACTAAACCCATCTCTTCAGCCTTACTGCCAATTTCAATTTCCACAATTACCACTCCTTCTCCATCATCAATACCATACCTTTTAACTAAAGCAGTGGTTAATGTCTCTACCTTCATACCCAACCATTGTTCAACTTCTCCTTCCCCTATTTCTTCTTTTTCTTTTTCCCTTACTCTTGCCTCCTCCGTCGGTTCTGGCATTTCTCCCAATTTTATGCTCAGAGTGACCTCCTTTTTTTCTCTAATTACCATTACTTTTACTTTCTTTCCCGGTTTTGTTTTGGTGACTACTTTCTGGAGGTCTCTCACGTCTTCAACTTTATGGCCTCCAATTTTTATAATTATATCACCCCTCTTCATTCCCCCCTTCTCTGCAGCCGAGTCTTCTATTACTCTATTAACTAGAACCCCTTTTGTGTTGGGAAGGTTAAATTGCTTGGCTATAACTTCGTCCACTTCCCTTATTTCTATCCCCAACCAGCCACGCACAACTCTCCCCTTTTCGATTAACTCATCAATAATCTCTTTAGCATTATTAATAGGGATAGCAAACCCTACGCCAGCAAAAACTCCCGTGGGAGCATAAATTGCTGTGTTAATCCCGATAACCTCTCCTTTAATATTGACCAGCGGACCACCACTATTGCCCCGGTTAATGGAAGCATCAGTCTGAATCATCTCTCTATACTGTTTACCTTCAACGTATAGCGATTGCCTCTTAGCACTAATCACACCCACAGTTAAGGTCTGCTTTAATCCAAATGGAGAGCCAATAGCTATTGCCCAATCTCCAATCCTTATCTTATCCGAATCGCCAAGTTTAGCTGCAGGAAATTTCTCCTTCGATTTTATTTTGATTATAGCTAAGTCGGTTCTGGGGTCCTTACCAATTACCTTACCATCATATTTCCTCTCCTTACCATTAGATAATGTGACCTTAATCTCCTCTGCTCCAGCAATCACGTGGTAATTCGTCAATATATAACCTTTGGGATCAATAATCACCCCCGAACCAGTTCCTTCCAGCCTTCGCTTAAACTCTCTCTTCTTGGGCTCCCGTTTCCTTTCTCTCGGTCTTCCAAAAAATTCATCAAAAAAATCTTCGAAAGGGTCACCAAAGTAGAATTGATAATAAGGAACTTCCATCTTCAGAATGTGCACTGCAGAGATATTTACCACCGCAGGCTTTACCACCTGAGCCACATTAGCGAAAGCTTCCTGAAGCTCAATCACTCCATTAGGGACGGATACAGTTTCTTCAGAAGACGTCTCCTTCTTGGTTGGGAGTATTTCCTCTCCTTTCGTTTTTCCTTTACAGGTAAATCCCAAAAATAATGAAAGAGACAAAACCAGCGCCAATATCAAAATCCAGATTTTAGACCTTATCATTTCCTTCATTCTCCTCAACCTCCTTTAAATTAATTCCTTCATATTGTAGGCACAAATTTCCCGATTGAAAATCGGGATGCATAACCTATTTTTGTCCCGATGAATCGGGACCTACAATCTACGTTATCTTGCTCTTATTGCAGGGATTTCCACTGCCTTACTTTTTCTGTAAACACCGAGTAAATTTTTCTGATTTTCTCCTCGAGGCAGAACGAGGTCGATAATATTTGGGCTACTCCTTGCGCTATTATTTAAGGACAAGTAGGCACCACCAAAGTAGAATTCATCGTTTGTTTGCTTAACATCTCTCACCTTCCAATTTCGTGGTGGGGCCTCTCCATCGTAAGCTAAGACCATCGGCAAATATCCCCAATTTCGAGGATCTCCACGGATTAGCTTTCGGGGAACATAAATGGTAACTTCTCCCCTGGTAGAATTGACCCTCACTTCCAGGTCTGTCAATTTAACCGGCTTGCCAGCTGAATCTATCTTATACATCGTCTGTTGCCAGCCATCCACAGTGATTGCATATTCCCAGGCATCTTCAGCCCTGGTATAAGCATTCCTTCCGGGAAGAAGTTGCATAGAGCCAGCTCCTATCCTGTTATTCAGGTCAATGTAAACATCAATAATCTGTAAACTGATACCAGAAGGAGAATTCCAGGGATTTTCAATTATCCCCAATTTAACCTTAAAAATCACATAATCCGGCCCTTCACTTACAGAAAACTCACGAATATCGAATGAGCCAGGTTTAAACACCGCATCGGCAGGATAAGTATAGGTGCCCGGTCCGTAATCATCACCAACAGGGTCGATAATTCTTGAAATAATGGCCCCCTTATGAAACAGCTCGGGAAGAATTATACTAATAGGTCCAAAAGGTGGCATACTCTCTAATTCCACGCCATCCTCTACTACCACAGCAATCATTCTCAATGCTTCTCCCCCTGAAACATTAAAGTATTTAAGAGGTATCCCAATTTCTAATGAATAGGCTCCCACTGCCATAGAATAGATATCAGTGATAGGTTGCCAGGTATCTTTCCCTGTTGCACTGGAAAGGACTGCCCTTCCTCTCCTAGTTTCATAATCCAGAGTAAACTGGTTAAACCAAATTGCTACTTCGTTAGATAGTCCAAATCCCAATGTTCTCCCTGTACCAGGCTCTACGTAGCGAGTAGACAGATTATACTTACCCGCCCCGGGTGTCCCTATATAGAATCCAATGAAGAATTCCGTCCCCTTTCTTTCAGCGAGCAAATCTTTCGTATCCACCCTGAGATAGAGATTAAATCTATTGTATCCGTAATAGATTTTATCGAATATCTCGCCCCCCTCAGCCCGATAGTAGCCGGCATTATCCCATTCTCCCTCATCAATTATACCATCAATCTGGGGAGTAACTAAGTCTACAATTTCCCTCTCAGGGATAAACTCTTTCTGAGCAACAATTGGCTGGAACAGTCTCCCGGGCGGTTCGCTACCAATAGTCTGATAGACTTTAATCAACAAGCTCCTGTATTCCTGGTCAAAAATCTCATCCCTACCGGAATTCTGGTCTTCACCATACCACCAGAACCACTTACTATCGGAGGCTTTTAAAATTGTTGCAAACGCCTGGTCCAGTTTCTCAATTTTCGCTCGGCCACTATTTTTATAATTTTCTAACTCTAATCTGGCTTTAGCTAAAAGTTCCCAGGCTATATTTTCTTCTTCTTCGCCAATCCAGCTATCAAAATTTGCATTGACCAGAGAACCTGGCCATAGTTTTTTTATGCTCACTACCGCAGGATAGTCTTCCAGATACTCTTGTAGAGTAACAGTTTTGATTGAGGTGCTTTCCTCAAGTTGATTAAAAAGCTGACTTAAAAAATATATGCTCTCATCATTATCTATAATTATGGTCACCAGAGAAGGGGATTTCTCTTTCCATTTCTGTTGAATAAAATAGAGACGTTCCATAAAATCCCCCACCGCTTCCTCTCCACTCACTAATGGATAGACAAGATTAATTCTATCGCTAAGTATCCTGTCGCGGAAAATCATTGTTACCTTTCTTTTTTTTCCAGACACAAGGTAAGGCCGATATAAGAACTTAGGATTCAGAAGCCGACCCTGGTCATTCCTGGTCAATTCAATGTTCAACGAATCTTCCAGCACTTCCTCACCAGAAGCCATCCACTGCAATCGACAATCACCAACCACCTCTAATACTTCCTGAGCCACCGCACCTTCAGGAAGCCAGATCCCTCGAGGAAACTCACCAAAACATTTCCGATAAAAACTTACCCCCTTCATTATTCTGGCTCTAACATCTTCAGGATGTCTATATTTCTCGGTAGGTAATGAAGCCTCTGGCATCGACACACTGGCTAAATCTATATCGTAAAGAAGCGGAAGAATGGGACGGCCGGGAGGCACCATTGCCACTACAATCCGACCCAGACCTTGAAGTCGCCTACAAATATCTACAGCTCCAGAATTCATATATTCAATCATTTCAGGAGACAAATTGAAAGTCATCTTTATCTGGGGATAACGTTCTAACAAAGCTAAAAGATTCATTATTGTTTGGGAATTAGCCTCCCCGGCGCGGGGTATTTCTCCATTCCAGACAAGAGCAAGGTAGAGAATCTGCTTGGGAACTTCTGGAGGCTTCAGAGGAACTCTCCTCACTTCTCTTTCCGCTGGCGGCATCCCCGCACAGCCCAAAAGGAAAAGAAGAAGAATCAATAGGAAGTATATGGTAAGTAAACTTAAAATCTTTCTCATTTTCTCTAAAAACTCGCCTTTTGTGATAGACAATCTTTTATTATACTAAATATTATTTTGAATTGTAAAGTACAAGAAAGAGGGAAATTCCTGCGAAAAAGGGGACAGGCTACTTTTTCTCCCTCTCTCGTCCAAGGGAAAAGGGTGGCTGAAAATGCTGGAGGGAATACCTATCTGGAAAGTTGTGAGATGGGCTCTGCCAGGAGTAAGCCAAATAACTACGAAGACCTACTATGGCCAAAAAATTGCACACATCTAATCAATGTTTCCTTGTCCCCAAACCCTCCCGGCTTCAGAATGAAGTTGTACTTCCCATCTAAAGTCCGACAGAAAGCAATCCCCGGTGATACAGACGAAATAATTTGAAAGGTCTCTATTTTTAATGCTCGACAGATATTGAAAGCAGTCTCTCCACCAATAAGAATTAGATTACGAAAGAACCCTCCTTTGCAAAGTCCTGTGGTCAAATAGACAATCGTTCTAATAATCTTCTCTGCATCGAGTTTGTGGTTACTCTTTTGAGGATAGATTAATATGTGTTTAGCATTTTTCGCATCCGGTATTTCCACTCGATTTCGCTCGAAGTCTATAGGCACAGCTAATAAACTTTTCTTTCTCTTCAACTCTCCAATCTGTTCGTAGGTAACCGATTGTCTACTCCCGGAAATAATCAACACAGGTTTTGAACCACCGGTTACGGTCTTAGATTCAACATCTCTGCTTAATCTTGCCTTCCCCCAGAATTTGACCAACTCCCCAGCCAGAGCACTTGCTCCACATACAGTCGTGTAATCCGGGATTTCTCTGGCGATATTTTTTAAATCTCTTTGAGTTCTTGCATCGTATACTTTAATTCTATCATAGTATTTCGACATCCCTTTCAGTAAAGTGGGTATATGAGCTTCGCTCACTCGATTTCTGGGATCCCCAGCAAACTCTGTTCTGGTAACCAACTCTCCCCAAACATAGTGGTAACCCTCTATTGTAGTCCTTCCTGTCCGGGGAAAGGCAGCACAAAAGGGAAGTTCTTCTATGTTCAACTCATCAAAAAGTGCGTCAATCTCCGAACCGATATTTCCCCGCAAGGTAGAATCTATTTTTTTATAAATCTGTTTTATGTTTAATTTCCTGAAGAATCTCAAGACACATTTAACCTTCTCATAGGCTGTTTGAGATTCATCGAACCTGCTTTCAGTATTCACCACAAGAACGTCCCAGTCAACATCGGGCTTCAGATTTTTGCAGAGGCGCTCTGAGTTAGAAGCATGGACAATTGTTCTCAAACCATAATCTGCAAAATGTAATCCCACATCGCCACACCCAGTCAAGTCATCAGAGATTACCCCAATCATTGACACTCTCCCTCACCTCAATCCTCTCCCCCGGGGAGCCGTTTTGGTCGGGCACCGTTTACGGTGCCGTCCCTCATCACCCTGCCCCGTCCCGAGACCGGGACGGGATCGGGAAAGGGCGACCCCGATGTATCGGGGGCACTCTTTAGAGTGCCGTTTGGGAGAAAGAGATCGACACTCCTTTTCACAAATCATCTTTTATCCTGGGAAATAAAGGCTTGCCTGCTTTAATCTTTGTCCCTGACTTGAGCCTTCCCCACTGTGCTTCTTCAATTTTCTGATTATAGATTTTCTCTTCCATCCCCAATCGCTCCCAGATTTTTTCAGCTGTCTGGGGCATAAAAGGAAGAATATAGAAAGTGATTACTCTCAAAGTCTCTAAAAGATTATATAACACAGTTTCCAGTCTCTTTCTATCAGTCTTTTCCAACTTCCAGGGAGCTGTCCTTTCAATGTATCTATTAGCATAGTCGATAACTTCCCAAATGGCTCCCAGGACACTGTTCAATTCCAGCTTATCGTAATATTTGATGACTCTTTCAAAAAGTCCCTTCACTTTTTGAATTAACTCTTTATCCTCTTTCTCCTCTCCACCCGGTTCAGGCACCCTGCCCTCAACATACTTTTCCACCATTGTCAAGCTACGACTCAGAAGGTTACCTAAATTATTCGCCAAATCAGCGTTATAGCGTCTGATAAGTGCTTTTTTGGAAAAATCGCCATCCTGACCAAAGGGCACCTCTCTCATCAGGAAGTAACGGAATGCGTCCACCCCAAACTCCTCAGAAACTTTAACCGGATCAACCACATTCCCTCGAGATTTGGACATCTTCTCTCCCTCCACAGTCCACCAGCCATGCCCAAAAACCTTTTTGGGAAGAGGTATCTCCAGGGCCATCAACATTGCCGGCCAGATGATAGTGTGGAACTTGAAAATCTCCTTACCCACCAGATGAACATCAGCAGGCCAGAACTTCTCAAACTTTACTTTATCCTCTAAATATCCACAGGCAGTGAGGTAATTTATCAGAGCATCAAGCCAGACATAAACAGTATGTTTCTCATCAAAAGGAACTGGTATTCCCCACTTCACAGCCGTGCGGCTTACGCTCAAATCCCTCAGTCCTCCCTTAACAAAATTTACCATTTCTGCTTTGCGGAAGGAAGGTTGCATGAACTCAGGGTTCTCCGCAAAATAATTGAGAAGCCTCTTCTGATATTTAGATAACTTGAAGAAGTAACTCTCTTCTTTTAGTTTCTCTGCCACTTTCCCACACTCAGGGCACCTGCCTCCCTCAAGCTGTGACTCCAGGTAGAAAGTCTCACAGGAAGTACAATACCATCCCTCATACTCTCCTTTATAGATATCACCCTTCTGGTAAAGTTTTGTAAAAATTTCCTGCACTGTCCTTTTGTGCCGCTCTTCTGTTGTTCTGATAAAATCATCGTGAGAAATGTTCAGCTTCTCCCAGAGTTTTTTGTCCTCGGAAACGATATAATCTGCCCATTCTAAAGGCGTCTTTCCTTTCAAACTGGCTGCCTGGGCTATTTTCTGTCCATGTTCATCAGTACCAGTAAGAAACAGAACTTCATCCCCCAGCCAGCGCTTGAAGCGGGCCACCACATCACAAGCTATAGTGCAGTAGGCGTGTCCGATGTGCAGCAGGTCATTCACATAAAATATGGGAGTAGTAATATAAAATTTCTTAGCCATAGAAATTTTTAACTTTCTGATTTTCTAAATTTTAACTTCTCAAAAAATCCTGCCGGGGATACTTCCTTTCGAGGTAACTTCTTCGACATTCCGTCCGCATATTCAACAGTGACTTCTTCCCGTAAAATATTGACTTCTTTAACCACTCCTATTCCATCCTCAGTAGCCACTTTGGAATTTATTTTAGGGAAGTTCTTTCTCGCTTCACGATAAAAATCGTTCTCATATGCCAGACAACACATCAATCGACCACAAACTCCGGAAATCTTTGCCGGGTTCAAGGATAAATCCTGCTCTTTAGCCATATCAATGGAAACAGGCCTGAAACTTTTCAGAAATGAGCCACAGCAGATGGGAAGTCCGCATGGTCCAAATCCACCCAGCATCTTAGCCTCGTCCCGCACTCCAATCTGAACCATCTGTATGCGAGTTTTCAACAGGTACCCCAGGTCTTTAATGAGTTCACGGAAATCCACTCTTCCTTCTGCAGTATAATAGACAAACAATTTGTTGCAATCAAAAGTATAGTCCACGCAGGTCAATTTCATCTTTAATTCGTGTTCTTCTACTTTCTGCATTACCTTTTGAAATGCTTCTTTTTCCTTACTAACATTTCTCCTTACCACTTCACAATCACCAGAGTCCATCTTTTTTATTACCCGATAAAGCTTCTTCTTACTGTGTTCAATCATTCTCTCCGGCGAGACAACTTCTCCCGCTTCCATCCCATTCTCTGTCTCCACCAAACACTTATCACCTATAGCCAGGTCTATTCCCTCTGGCAGGAAATCGAAAACATCCTTTGTCCTTCTTATCTGAACTCCCACAACAATTGGCATATTTCTCTCCTTTCGCTTCGCTCAATCCGACCGGGGTTCTCACCATCTCGAACCCGTCGCCAGACTTGTCCCGATTTCATCGGGACGGCGACCCTTTCGCTTCGCTCAATCCGACCGGGGTTCTCACCATCTCGAACCCGTCGCCAGACTTGTCCCGATTTCATCGGGACGGCGTTCCGGGGCGCTCACCATCTCGCGCCCGCGCCTTTCCCTCGCTTCGCTCGGTCGTTACTCCTTATTCGTCGCAACCGGCGCCCCTTTCGCTACTCCAAAAGACTTTGGAGTAGCTCCGATTCATCGGAGCGCCTTGGTCTGCGTTAACTAATCGCGAAACAAGTTTCGCTACTCCATTCATCAGAACAGCGACCCTCCTCATGCATTCACTATATCGAGCAATTTCAACAGCATTCCATCTATTGCTAAATTCACATTGACATTCCTCTTAATTAAATCGAGTGTTTCCATAACGATTTCTATCTTTTTCTGTTTTAGTATAGATGGGTTTTCCGCAAATTTCCTGCCCAAATCCCCTAATAAAAAATTCAATAACTCCAGTGTAGATTCTCTATCTCGGGGAATTTCAGCCGAAAATTGAAATAGCTTACCGTAACCTCCAATTAGAGAACCTCCCGTTTCAAAAATCTCCCTCAACCGTTCCCCAAACTCAGGAGTCTCTTTCTCCAGACAGTAAAGCGCTCGACCAATACTCCCTGAAGAAAGCCTGGCCAAAGAGCGCGCCTCTTCAGGCGCTACCTCGTATTGGTCTGTCAGTGTCTTTTCTATTAGAGTGCGGGGAATTTGCCTGAATAGTATCAGTTGGCAGCGAGAGCGAACAGTGGAAAGAAGACGGTAAATGTTCTCAGTTATGAGGATGAGAATTACTTGTGGAGGTGGCTCCTCTAAAGTCTTCAATAGACAATTGGCAGCCTCTTCGGTAGCACTGGCAGCATCGTCTATAATATATACTTTCCATTTTCCCTCTAGTGGCTTATAGGCGACCCTTCTCTGAAGCTTTCTAATCTGGTCAATGGAAATTGTCAGCCCACCCTCACGGGGGCCAATCAACTCCACATCTGGATGTGTTCCATTTTCAATCTTTTTACAGGAATCGCACAGGTCGCAGCCATCTGAGGAAGAGGAGCGGCAATTCAAGCCTTTAGCAAAGGCAATGGCAGTCGTCCGTTTACCAACACCGTCAGGTCCCATAAATAGGTAGGCGTGATGAGACCTGTTGTTCTCTATCGATTTCTTCAATATATTAACAGCCACTTCCTGGCCAACAATTTCAGAAAACTTCATTATGTAACTTTCTAACCTTCGACTGGTTTCTCGATTCCCACTTTTATGGAGTGTGAAACGCCCCCACCTCCCTTTCGGGTCACGTAGGGGCGACCGCAATTTATCCCGATACATCGGGATGGTCGCCCTCCATTTATTTTACCAATTTTTCAATAACTTTTACAACCTCTAAATGTGTCTTCTCAGGAGTTTCCTTCACTTTAATTAATTTAACCCGACCAGGCTCTCGGGAAGCAATCTCCAGATATCCTTTTCTCACTCTCTCATGAAACCTTATAGACTCCCGCTCCATCCTGTCCATCCTTCCCCGAGAGACTTTTCGGGCTCTGTCCAACCCCTCTCTCACATCGAGGTCAAGAAGAATAGTTAAATCGGGCTTCAAACCAGATGAGGCAATCCGATTCAACTCCTTAACCATTCGAATATCCAGCTTTCGTCCGTACCCTTGATAGGCAAGGGTAGCGTCAGTATAACGTTCACAAATCACTGTCTTACCCTTTTGGAGTGCGGGAAGAATAAGTTCTGACGTATGCTGAGCCCTGCCTGCTTCGTAAAGAAGTACTTCTGTAACTTTGGAAATTCTATTTTTGGGATTCAAAATTATCCTGCGCAGAGCCTCAGCAATGGACGTCCCACCCGGCTCCCTGGTGCGCACCACCTTATAGCCCTTCCTCTTTAAATAGCGAGCAAGCAATAGAGACTGCGTGGACTTTCCCGAGCCATCGGGTCCTTCCAAGGTAATGAAAAACCCTTTTTTCTTTCTCTTGTTCATAAATCTTTCTTTTACCCCCTCACCCCAACCCTCTCCCCCAAGGGAGAGAAACTTTTGGAGTGTCAAACGAAAGTTTGACAGGGTAAAGCTCTCGCTTTACACTCCAAGAGTTCGTTTGGAGTGTCAAACGAAAGTTTGACCCTCCACCCTAAACCCCTCTGGGGAGAGGAAAAAGGTGAGGGGAATTAATTAACGATTGCGCAAAAATACTCTCTTTCTGAGGAAGGTTATGCTACCCTGCTGGGCTCCCATTGCGGGAGTCTGCACAGTCAAATTTAAGATATCCACCTGGGTAGGACTAATTGGGTTATCGAGGACAAAAGAGATTGAGACAAGGTCTTCTGGTATTACGTCAGTAGTAACTCCATCAACTACCCGTCTCAGACTATCGCCAAATTGAAAGTAACTAATCTGCCTCTCATCGATATGAGTGAAGGTTATCATTGTATTGGGATCCTCGCCAGCCTGCTCACCAACTACTATATCGGCCACCGGCCTCGCCTGCCTGATAAACCTGGTCATCTCGTCCATAGCCACACGCGCCTTCTGTTGTGCGTCAATCTGCTGGCTGGTCTGCCACCAGGTTCTGAACGTATTGGTGAAGAACTTCATTATCCCATACCCTAAAATACCGAGCAAAGCAACAACTATCATCAATTCTATAAGAGTGAATCCTTTCTGTTTTTCCATTTTACCCTCCTCATTTTACCACACATATTTTCTCTGTTGCACTTTCTCCTTCCACCTCTATGTGCACTAAGTAGATTCCACTGGCTACGGTTGAGCCCTTTTCATTCTCTCCAGACCAAGTCTCCACGTAGTCGTCAACCGCCTTATATTGGTTATCGACTAAACTTCTCACCAGCTCACCCATCAGGTTATAGATTTTTAAATTAACTTTGGCTGAACTTATTATAAAGTATTTAATGGTCGCTTCTTCTCCTTTCCTGGGATGAATCAAGTTGTAAGATATGTCGAGGAGCCGAACAACCATTATGCCATTGCTCCAGTCTGCTGACCAGTCACCATAGCCACCTCCACTCTGTGCTTTCACTCGCGCCTTGTATGTTTTATTATATTCACATCCTGAAACGTTGTAACTCTTAACGTCACCCACACTGCCATCAAATTTTATCTTCCCATCTTCTTGAGACTCCACCTGTAACCTATAGTTATAGATTGCCGTTTGGGGATCAGAATTATTCTGAGTCCAGCTAAAACGAATTGTAGTATTATATGTATATTCCCCCTCATCGGTAGGCGTCTCCGGTGCTGGCGGAGGTGTGTCATCGTGGTACTGGTCCTCCCCGGACCAGCCACTCCCCTCTCCCTCCTGAGACCAGCTACATCCCAGACCAGTATCAATTACCTGAACACTCCAATAGTATCCCTTAGCGTAAAGGGTGAAAGTGCGAGTATGCACTGTGGTAGTACTTTTAGAAATAAAATTTCCTAATAGAGGGCTCCCATATCTTGCTGCTACAAGGTCGTCTTTCCCTGGTTCTGAGCCAATTCGGAAATTATAATACAGACCAGTTGCCGGATCAGTTTCCGTGTCTGAACCACTAGACCAACTTATGGTAAGTTCCCCGTCAGCAGAATTATACTCTGCTTTGAGAGAGCTACTCTCAGGAGGTTTGGGAAGATTGTTTTCTGGGAATCCATCGCTCATATAAATTTTCGTGACCGCACCACTACCAGAGTCACCTGTCAAAGCCAGGTCGATATCCTTGTCTCCATCGTAATCGCACCAGGCAACACTTCCCAAATCTACAGGAGTTAAATCTAATATACCACTATCCTCAAATGTGCCGTCTCCTTTATTCCTATATATTTTTGAACTCGGTCCCGGCTCCGGCCCACTCGTTAATCCTGTTACTACCAGGTCAAGGTCTCCATCATTATCATAGTCACCCCAGGCTAAAGAGCTGTTGTACACCCCATCCAAGCTTTGAGGCCCACTGAACGTTCCTCCATCATTCTTCCAGATTTCAGAGACACACTCTCCAATCGTGTCTCCACAAATGGCTATATCTAACCATCCATCATTATTGTAGTCTCCCCAGGCTAAAGAGCTGTTGTAAACTCCAGTCAAATCATCTGTCTTAGTGAAACTTCCATCTCCGTCATTCTTCCAGATTTCAGAGACATACCCTCCAATCGAGTCTCCACAAATGGCTATATCTAACCATCCATCATTATCATAGTCCGCCCAAGCGACATAGCCACTGGCTACAGGAGTTAAATCTATTATTTCACTGTCTTTAAAAGTGATAACGCCCTCTTTTTCATAATTCTCATATATTTTGGCAATCTTTCCTATCCCCATCATACCAGATCCTATGACCGCGAGGTCTAAATCACCATCATTGTCATAATCTCCCCAGGCAAGAGCACTATCATAGACATCTATCATTTCTATGCCAGTATCGCTAAAATTTCCATTCCCATTATTCTGGTAAATTTTGGTAGTGCCATTCCCTTCAATGTCCTTGCCCGTAATTGCCAAATCGAGGTCACCATCCCTATCGTAATCACCAAAAGATACACAGCCGTGGCTAAGTGCTGTCAGGCTCTGTGGTGAAAGACTCAATCCATTATTTGCTCCATTCTCGTAGATTTGGAAATACTTATTTGTTCCATCCCAGCCCATCATAGCCAGGTCAAAGTCTCCATCATTATCTATGTCTCCCCAGGCCACGGAACTATTGTACAAATTGGTCAGGCCCATTCCAGAATCACTAAGCGTGCCAGACTCAGCAATTTTAATAATACTACCAAGACCTACCAAGACTATAAAAAGAATAAGAAATTTTTTTCTACTCAAATCTAAAACCTCGTTGTTAAAGAAAATCGGTGGTTATCACCCATTTTGCTAGTGTTCATTCCCCAGCCATAATCGAGCTGAAAATTTTTCCATACGAAACCTACTCCACAAGTAAAAGAGTCTAAATCGTAGCCAATCTTATAGCCAGCCCTCAAGGCAAAAACTTCCCTGTACCAGTACTCCATACCCCCACTCCCTCTAAAATCACCATCATTTGGCTTTACTGCCTCTGTGCTTATGGTAAGTCTATGTTCCTGTTTAAAGTCCATCTGGTAAGCAGCGCCCGCTCTCACTGTCAAAGGCAAGGAATCTCCTTCCTCTTCAAACTTAATCTTCGTCCCCAGGTTCTGTCCTGCAATTCCCAGAAGAAATCTGTTCTTCCCTACTATAAACTTTCCCAGCGCTCCCACATCAACCGCATAGGCCATAGCCGAATACTTCTGGACTAAAGTTGAATAGACGAGTTTAATGGCCACTCCTACAGATACTTCATTTCTCAGTTCACGGGTAGCCCTTGCCCTGCGCCTTCTTTTCTCAACTTTTTCACTGCTTCTCCAGATAATATAGCCAAAACCTAAATTTGCTAAATAGTCTTCCTCGGCACGCACAGTGTTACCTTCCGGGTGGAGAATCATCTTTCCCGCCTGTAAAGAAGAGACGCCTAATGCAATTGTTCCCCGGTTTCTTCGCACCTTTATTGATTTAAACTTTCTCCTGCCTCTCTGCCTTTCGACTTTTCCCCCTATCGGATATGCGTAACCGATGAATCCATACCATGTATCTACTAAACTATCCAGATACATTACACTAATTTCATGTCTTTTAATCTGGGCCAATCCGGCGGGATTAAAATGGAGAGCATTCACATCATCAGCCACAGCAACAAAGGCTTCTCCAATTCCCAGAGGGCGGGCGCCACTGGTCTGCTTTAAAATTATGGCTCCACTTGTGCCAGCAGCAAAGCAGATTAATGCGGGGCGAAAGAAGAAAAAAATGGCAAGAATAAATATAAAAAAATAAGTCCTTTTTCCCATTTCATATCTAGACTAAATAATTTTTAAGCTATTATAACTCTTGCCAGGATTTCACGACAGTTGCTGCTTGTATAGTGCCTGTTAGGGGCACTTGAAAACTTAATTCCCCCCATTGTATGGTCACATTTGCGTCTACGTTGATAGTTCCACCAGACTCTATGACTCCATTTATTTCCACATTTGAATTAGCGTCTATTTGTGTGGTGCCAGAAATAAGACCGTTAATCTTAACGTTGGAGTTTATCATGATATCAGCCCCACTCCAGGTCCCTCCCGATACAATGAGATTTGCATCTGCATAACCACCGCCCTCACCGTACACATTGGAGGCAAGTTCCAACCCATAAGTACCAGAGCCACCACTTACCCAGATTGTACCCTCTCCCACAAACTCAATGTTGGAGTCGAACCTGACTCCCTGTTCAAATTTGTGTACCTTGCCTAGGAGATAGAACTCTGGATCACTAATAACCGTAAACTCAGAATATGTATAGTCTGACTCAACCATACTATCCAGCGCAGTGAAATCGACAGAGGAGAACGACCCTAGTGGATTTGTATCCGAAGAAGTATCTCCCTCGACAATCAATGGATTCCCGCTTTTTATCTTACTCTCCTGGTATATGCCGGTGTCGGCTGTGTCCCCACCCATACTTTCATTGGTGGGACCTCTGGACTTTATTTCTCTTCCTGGCTGCATATACAGGTTGCCCGTAATATCGACACCACTAGCCATACCTGTGCTCGTATATATTGAGCCATCACTGGCTCCAGCACTACTCGGTTCAATGTGCACATTGTTGCCAAGCACTATCTGCCCATCGCTCCTTAAGTCTCCTCTAACTGTAACGTTGGCAGCAACAGTAATCCCTTCCTTTGCTCCCACAGCAAAAGAAGGCGTGCCCGGCACTATATTGACTATGGAGGTTACCGTCCGCGTCTCCTGAGGATTGGCAGCATTGGGCACATAACCTGTAGAAGTTATAACATAATAGTTGGCAGGTTGCCCCTGAGTGGAAACACTAACATGAAATTCACCCACACTGCCGATGAAATCGCTTGTTGGTCCCCGATAGGTTGATGGGCCTTCCTGTAATTCGTAAATCGCATATTCTACCCCACCATCAGCAATATACAGGGCCGAATCTGATAGCCGCTCTTTGACCAAGAATTTCGTCTCAGATGTATTCAAAAAAACCATTGCTACAGCCAGAACAGACAGGACAAGCATTAGGATAAGCGCCAGAACAAGCGCAATTCCTTTTTCATCTTTTATATTTGACATTTTCCTACCTCCTACCATTTTTCAGCAATTAATGTACTAATCTCAATACTTTTGTTTCCGCCTCCTTCAGTCCAGATTACCTCAATATCTACACGCTTTAATGAACTTGCCAGCGCACTTACCCTTACGTTACGAGTGAAAGTCGTTCCTGCCATGATTTGAGGAGGGTCTGACTGCCAGATGTTGGGATACCATTGGGGACCACCAATGCCAGCAAAAGCCACATTATTCTTTATATCTTCCATCTTATCCCCTGCAAAATTATAAGCCAAAGTCTGAAACTCCATGCTTTTAACGGAAATAGTAGTGCGCAGGAAAAGTTGACTAAAAGCCAAAACAATAAAAGCAATAATTGCCATGGCCAAAACCAGTTCTATATAGGTAAAACCTTTATTATTGGATTTTATCATAATCTTATTATACCCCAATAATGAAGTATACCACAGATTAATAACAGCGTCAAGCAGTATTCCCGCCCCCAAGCTACCCCTCTCATATTACCAATAGTTAAAAGATAGTTTGTGAAGAGCTGTTGGAATTTTAGCCAAAAACCGAGGACGACCTATTCTCTTCCAAGCAAAAATTTGTTCGACTCCGATTTATCGGAGGAGTTTATTTTTGCGCCCTACAGAGTCCGAAGTCTTTTGGCGTTAAGAAATTCCTCAAGCGATGAGCAAACTATCTTTTAATTATTGCCTTCCACACTCCCCACCACGACCCGATATAATATCCAGAGCGTGTGGTACCGCCGGGAGAACCACTTCCAAAGACTCTCTTACCGCCTTAGGGCTACCGGGTAGATTGACAATTAGACTCCCTTTGCTCACTCCAGCTACTCCCCGGGAAAGCATCGAGTGTGGAGTCTTCTCCAAACCCTTCATTCTCATCGCTTCTTCTATGCCCGGCACCTCCTTATCGATAACTTCCCTTGTTGCCTCAGGCGTCACGTCCCTGGGAGATAGACCAGTGCCTCCAGTGGTAAAAATTAAATCTATCCCATCATTCACCAACTCTTTTAATTTCTCAATTATAGTTCCTTTCTCATCAGGGACAACTTCGTATTTCTTCACCCGCGCTTCCAACTTCTCCTCAACAATTTCCTTAATCACTCTGCCACTCTCATCAATCCTCTCGCCCTTCGAGCCCTTATCGCTAATAGTCAAAATACCCACTGATATCTGCATATTTCCCTCCAAGCATTTAAAGACGCCCCTTGTAGCAGCAAAGCGTAAGCTTTGCTTTCCGTGTAGGGGACGGACGCAGTTTATGCCGATTTTTCGGCATGCCGTCCCTCCCTTTGGGCGACCCCCCGATTTATCGGAGGGAGGAGTTTTGATTTGCGCTTTGCAAAGTCCGAAGTTTCTTGGCGTTAAGAAATTCCTAAACGATGAACAAACTATCTTTTAATGTATCTTCCGCTCTTTCCCCCGCTCTTTTCCAATAGACATATATCGCCAATCATCATCTCCTTCTCTACCGCTTTACACATATCGTAAATAGTCAAAGCTGCGCAAGCCACAGCAAATAGAGCCTCCATTTCACATCCTGTAGCATCCTTTGTTTTCGCCCTGGCAGTTATCTTGACGCCAGCCTCCCCCTTCTGCCGAGACACGCCCCGCCTCAAAAATTGGAAATCCATATCGCAACCAGTAATTTTTATCGGGTGTGTCAGAGGAATCAACTCACTAACTCTCTTCGCTCCCATAATTCCTGCAATTTTGGCTACGGTTACCACGTCCCCTTTAACAATTCTCCTCTTCTCAATCAAGTTCAAGGTCTCCTGTTTCATAAAGATTGTTCCTGTAGCAGTGGCACTCCTTTTGGTCATTCTCTTTCCTGTAACATCAACCATCTTAGCCCTTCCTTCACTATCAAAATGGGTAAATCCCTTCATCTTAGCCTCCAATCTGATTCATATACTGATACTGTCCAATACCATTCAAATTGTGCTTCTCAGGCTTCCCAGAAACCGCCTCATAAAAAGGACCTCGTATATCCCCGCCCTCTCGCAAAACTTTTTTCAAATCGACACCCTCTCTGGAAAAGAGACAGGGAAGAAGCATACCGTTAGATGTCAACCTCAAGCGATTACACTCGTTACAGAAAGGCTCCGAGCGAGAGAGAATGAATCCAACAATATTATCACCATCTGTGGACTTAAAATTCCTCGCTGGGCCAGAACCAGGAACCTCAACAGAAACCATCTTCCTCTCTTCTATAATGTTATCCATAATCACTTTAAGGGGATAAAAGTAGTCCTCTCTAGATAAAGGCATAAACTCAATGAAGCGCACATTCAAAAGTTCCCTCTTCCCCCACTCAATAAAGTCAATAATTTCATCATCATTTATTCCTCTCATCACTACCACATTAATCTTAATAGGAGAAAAGTTTAACTTCCTCACCGCATCAATTCCTGAAAAGACCTCTCTTATATCCCCGCCGCCAGTAATCCGATTAAATCTATTCTCCTTTAAAGTGTCCAGACTGATATTGATTCGTGAAAGCCCAGCATTAAACAGGTCCCGTCCATATCTATTTAAAAGGATTCCATTAGTAGTCAGTGAAAAATCTATCCCCAACCCTGCTAACTTTTCAATAAAACCAATAATTCCTTTCCTAACCAACGGCTCTCCGCCAGTAATCCTGAACTTACCAATCCCCAACTCACGGGCACATTTAATAATTTCAATTAACTCCTCATATTTCAAAATCTCCTGAGAAGAAAGCTTTCTAATCCCGCACGGAGGCATACAATAGAAGCACCTTAGGTTACATCTATCAGTAACCGAAATTCGTAAATAATCTATCTTCCGGTTGTATCTATCGATTAATCCATTTTCCATCTTAATTATAACCTTAAAATTAGAATCTATCAGTGACTTCCATCACAGAATCAGCGTGATTTTCCTCACATCGTTAACCAAACGTCCCGATGAATCGGGACTACCCCAAAAAGACTCTGGAGATTACTCAAACACATTAACACAAGAGGCCTTAAAGGTAAAATAGACACGCATACCCACTTTCAAACCCATCTCTTCTTTCGACCTCTTGGTAATAACAGCAACAAATGGAGTAGAAACTGATTCAGTTTTGGGATCCGATAACCTGGGAATTGGCTCCAAAGTAACCCAGATAATTCCACCTCTATCCTGTATATTGATTATTTCACCTAAGAAACTGTTGCGGGCACTGGAATGGAGAGGTTCCAGAGAGAGCAAAATATCTTCTGGACGGAGAGTAACAAAAACAGAAGTCCTTGTTTTATTAAATCCTGAGTGAGGAACAATCTCAACTTTTATCTTCCCTAAATCCAACTTTTGAGTGCCTTGTTCAATAATCACCTTACCCTTGAACAGATTCCCCACTTCCACAAACTCAGCAGCAAAAGAAGAGTTAGGATAATGAAACACTTCTTCAGCCGTTCCCTGTTGTATAATTTCACCCTGCCTTAATACAAACACTCTCTCTCCAAATCTTCGAGCCTGTAATAAATTATGAGTCGCCATAACAATAGTTACATTGTCTTCCTTCTCCATCTTGAGGATTAAACCCTCTATAATTTTCCTGCTCAAAGGGTCAAGATTAGCCATCGGCTCATCTAAAAAAAGAACCTCTGGCTCCAGAACCATTGCTCTTGCCAGTGCCACTCTCTGAACCTCTCCACTGGACAAGGTCAGTCCAGATTGGTCTTTGATTGAGGAAAGTTCGATAATCTTTAATCCTTCTTCAACTTTTCCCGCTACATCGTTATCTCCTCTCAATTTCAGTCCATAGGCAATATTTTCCCACACAGAAGTATTGAACATAAATGGGTTTTGCATTACTACACCAATCTTCCTCCGGAGCTTAAGCTTCTGTTCCGGAGATAGTGAACAGGAAAGAGAACCGTCAAAATAAACCTCTCCCCAGGTCGCTTTATCCAGGAGGGTGAGAATCTTGAACAGTGTGGTCTTCCCTGCGCCATTTGGTCCAATCACGCAGTTGATTTTACTTTCCACAATCTCCATATCGATATTTCTTAAAACTTCCTTGCCGTTAAAACTCTTACAAACTTTTTTTGCTTCAATATTCACCTGCCAGCTCCTTGTATTGCTTGCAAAATAATATTGACCAGAAAAGCGACAATTAAAAGAACAATCCCCAGAGCAACTGCCAGTTCGAAATCGCCTTTCATCGTCTCCAGAGCAATAGCAGTAGTCATCACTCTGGTAGCTCCCTTAATATTTCCTCCCACCATCATCGTCATACCAGTCTCTCCAATCACCCGGGCAAAACCCATAATGAATGCAACCATAAGGGAACTCTTTGCTTCTTTGACCACAGTAACAACCATCTGCCATCTACTGGCACCCAAACTGACCGCTGTCTCCTTAACCATAGAACCGACTCTTTTCAGAGTTTGATGAGAAAGGCTGGTGATAATCGGAATAGCCAGAACAGCCTGGGCAATAATCATAGCCCAAGGTGTATAAAGTAGCTCCAGAATCCCTAAGGGTCCTCGCCGGCTGATGAGAAGATAAATGACCAGCCCAATGGCCACTGCCGGCACTGCCATCAAGCTATTTATAGTATTCACAATGAATCTGTTCCCTGGAAATTTTTTCAGAGCAAGTAACAGGCTCAAGGGAAGACTGAATAAGGAAGAGAAAAATACAGCAGTCAGTGAGACGGAGAAAGAGAGTAAAACAATACTGAAGACTTCTCTATCTAAAGAGATAATTAAACCCAGAGCTCTATTTAAGGCACTAAGAATATTCTGCATTATTTCTCCTCAATAAGTCCAGAAACTGCCAAGGGAAAAAAGAGAGGCTGCCCATACTCCTTTTGACCGTAAGTCCTGATAATAACCTGTCCCTCAACACCTGTAATGAACCCAATGAGTTTCATTGCCAGTTGGTAATTTATATGTGGATACTTCTCTTTAGAAAGAGGAATTATGCTATAGAGATTCTCATCTTCTTCTATCAAAATAGTTAAATCCAGCTCCTTTCTGTGTGCAAGATAAGTTCCTCTATCAGTCAATGTATATGCTCTCCTCTCATTTGCAATCCTCAAAGTTCCCGCCATTCCTGTGCCTGCTTCGATGTACCAGCCTCCACAAGGCTTAATTCCCGCTACCTTCCACAGTTCTCTCTCCTTCCTGTGTGTTCCCGAATCGTCTCCTCGAGAAATAAAGGTAGATTTTGATGTTGCAATCTCCTTGAGCGCTTTAACTCCTTCCCTGCCACCTTTAATATCAGCAGGGTCTTCTTCTGGACCCACAATCACAAAATCGTTATACATAACGTTATATCTTCTCACTCCATAACCCTCTTCCACGAACATCTCCTCTTGAGGCGGGTCGTGGACTAAAATCACATCTACATTTCCTTCTTTAGCCAGGCGAATCGCCTGCCCAGTCCCCACACCAATAACTTTGACTCTGCACCTGTTTTCTGCCTCAAATGGTGAAAGTAAAACATCCAAAAGTCCTGAGTCCTGAACGCTGGTAGTAGTAGCTAAAGTCAATTGTGGTTTCTTTCCTCTTCCGGCTAATATGAGAACAATCCCAGAAAAGAAGAGATAGGAGATTGTCATTAACACCAAAATTATCATCAAAGTCTTTTGCCAGCGCAACATGCTCTTATCCACTCCAAAATAAAAAATCCAGCATTCCGCACTTGCAAAATACTGGACTTAATTTCTCCTTCTCAAGCACGGAAAGTGCACCAATTTCTCAGCACACTCTATCGGCCATTTACCATATCTTTTAGACTTAGATAAAATGGCTCGGAGAATATTTTTAAGTTATCTTATAAGAATTCTATCCTTCTGTCAAGTACTCCCTTCGAAAAAAATCGAGTCTGACCCCTTTTTCACTTTTTCATTTTCCTATAGCTCTTTCCTCAGCCTAATTGCTCTGTTCACAATCAATGCGCCCACCACAATCTTAACTGCGTCCCCGGGCAAAAAGGGCAGAACTCCCAAAAGGAGCCCCTTCACCAGATTCAGCTTAGCCACCCACATCAACCAGCCCACTCCCGGTAGATATATCGCCAGAAGTCCCACCACCATAGCCAGAAATATTAACTCCAAGGGAGGCTTCTCTCTTCTCTCCAATATACACCCAATAAGGAAAGCAGCAGGGATAAACCCTATCAGGTACCCACCAGTAGGTCCCAGAAGAATACCAATTCCACTTGAGCCTTTAGCAAACACAGGAAGCCCGACAACTCCCAAGAGAAGATAAATCAGTTGACTTAAAGCCCCCAGATACCTCCCCAGTAGAGCCCCTGCCAGAAAAGTGAAAAATATCTGCAGAGTAATAGGAACAGGAGTGAAAGGTAAAGGAACAGCAATCAATCCTCCCACCGCAGTCAAAGCTGCAAAAAGAGCACAAAGAATCATCCCTTTCGTTTTCAGCTTCATCTTCCTTTCCCCTTTCATTTCCACCAGTTCTTCTTACGTAACCCCTCCTCACAAAATCCCATTTCCAGCCATTCGCATCCTTTACAAATTATAGATAATTCCTCTGGCTGAATTCTTTCCTCTACTAAACTGAATAAACTTTTTGATTCTATTTCTCTCCCAATATCTATCTTAAGCCTATCAACGATTTCCTGGTCAAACTCTTCAATGTTTCTTCCGGGTCTACTACATCTATTTTCAACATTATGGGGACACCTTAAGCAAATATCATCAACACCATCAACCACCTCAATCTCTATCGACGGATTTTCTCTTATCCTATCTACTATTCCTTGCATATTCTCCACGAATTCCTCACTATAGCCCAGACCCTGAAATCCATAGAGACACAGAAGATGATGCGCCCGCAATTTTATGTTATCTATTTTCAGTGCTTAACCTCCTCAATATATCCCAGTATGCTCCACGATATCCCTTTTTGATCGCCTCCACTAAAACTTGATTCCGGTTATAATTGTATCCTTTCTCCTGGTCATCCCTCGTGGTAAAAAAGAATCTCCTGTCGCCCCCGATTAATTCAGATATATAAGAGTAGACATCTTCTCCAAGTTCTGAAGAAATATAGAATACAGGCTCAAAGAAATCATTATTCCCTTCAACCTTACCCTGTAAGTTTCTGTTTTTCTCCATCTGACCTTCTTTTAAAACCATATTTCCCAGCTCAGTTCCCTCATATATTCTCACCCCCACCATTACCCCCACTCTATCCGGTTCGGTTTCTCTCATCAACTCAATCGTCTCCTTAACCGTCTCCCGGGTCTCTCCAGGTCCTCCCAGAAGGAGGTCGAACATAAATGTAATACCATACCTGTGGCAGAGTCTTGCTGTATTTTTTATCTCATCTTTTCCAAAGTCACGACCCAAATTCTTCAATATCTCCTTATTTCCATTATCTACGCCAAAGTCAACTCCCCTACATCCTGTTATCTTCATAAGCATTGCCAGCTCTTCAGAAAAAGGACTGGGACTACAATATGCATACCAGTCTATATTCTTGTTAATTCCCCGACTAATTATCTGTTGACAGACTGCTTTAGCATGGTCTTCCGGAAGGTTAAACTCGCTATCACAAAAGTGGAAATAATCGACCTCTTCATCCAGCAAGGCCTCCAGTTCATCCACCACTTTCTCTGGACTCCTTAAACGAACCTTTCTTCCTTTAGCCACAGGGTCAGCACAATAGATGCATCTCTGATTACATCCCCGTTTTGTCTCAATGTTCCCCTGTCCCCCTTCATTAAAATATCTTCTGTTATCGATGAACTTTCTGCGCCTTGAAGATATTTTATTCAAATCGAAGTATTCCGGTGGATTACCAACAAACCCTCCGGAAACTCTATATACTAATCCCGGAAGGTCTGTATAATTCCTTCCTTCGGCAATCCTCTCCAGAAGGAGAGACAGAACTTCTTCCCCATCCCCTCTTATTCCCAGGTCCAATTCGCAATATTCCAGAATCTTTTCTGGCATTATGGAAAAACCGACCCCTCCCAGAATAATGGGAACATCTGTCTTAGTTTTGAGATATTTAACTATTTCTCTTATCTCAGGGAGAAAGAAGTCCTGGCTCAGAAGATAACAGTCATCTGTATTCCTGATAGTAATTCCTATAGCCAGAACCGATTGCTTACTAAAATAATCGTCTATTGCCTTTCTATAATCCTCTGAGAAACAGAGGTCAAGCAAATCGACGATATACCCCTTTGCAGTAAGTGCCTCTCCAAGATAGTCCAGCCCCAGCGGAGCTATAGCCGGCTTCATCCTATTCGTATTAATAACCAAAAAAGGGGTCAGAGTCATTTTTTAACCTCAAAAAGTGACAGGTACATTTTTCTGGAGTTCTTGCGAAAGCAAGGTCTATATGAAACCCCCAATTTCATCAGGCGTAAAATACTTTCTTCCCTTTTGGAAGGACTCCAGAGCCCTTCCTTTCGGAAGGAATCCAAATGCTTAGCGGTGACCTCTTTTCGTCAAGGCTTGCACACCTTGCAAGGAATATAGCCCTGGTTTATTGCTTCCTTTCTGGAACTGAAAGTTATTCTATTCTTTTCACTTATTCTCTTCCCAAACCGACAATTGGGGCGATGAAATTTCTTTGTTCCTTTATGCCCTATATAAATAGATTCTTTTCTTTCCTGAGTGAAAGACTTAATCACATCCTGTGTAGGTACTTTTTCCATACGGGTTTTGTCTTTGTATTTATAAGTGTCTATCTTTACTCCCTGCCACAATTGGTTAAACTCTTTTAAAAATTTCTTCACTATTTCTCTGGAATTTATTACTACAAGACTTTCATCATTCTCTAAATCGGCTCTTGCTGTCCAGTTATAAGAGCCAGTGATAACTATATGCTCATCAATAACACAGAACTTGTGATGCATAATCCCGGACCCACCCACTAATCTCGTGTTGATTTCTTTATTGCGCAAGTACTCACTCTTTGAGTATTCATAAGCAGGTTGTTCCTTATCCAGACAAACTTTTACATCTACTCCTCTATCCTTTGCCTTCACCAGTGCTTGGGCAATGGGACGGGAAGTAAAAAAGTACATTGCAATGTAAACAGAACTTTTTGCATCATCTATTCGAGAGATGATTTCTCTTGCGCAGTTGTCCTGAGGAGAGAAGAATACTTCTACCTGCGGTACCTCCGGAGAAGTTGGACAAAACCCCGCCTGGCTGAGAATTAAAATTGCAGAAAGAGCCAATAATAATATGCTAACCCTCTTCCTCATATTTCCTCCAATGAAAATATGAAAATAGGGACAGGCACTATTTTCTATTTTTCCTAAGAATCTTCTCTCTTATTGCTCAGAGGTGAAAGGAACTGTAAATAACCTATAGTTTCGGGAACTCTGTCATTTTTTCGCGGGCTTACCCTTACCCTTCTTGCCGGGCGTAGGCTTCTTCTTGCCACCAAATTCGTAAACGATTCTTGCACTCACGCCAAGATTACTGAACCCTTCGCTGACCGGTTGCAGGCCATAGTCAGTCGAGGCGCCCAGCCCGAACAGGGTGATCCGGAACAGGAACGAGAGAGCCCAGGCCGGCGTGAATTTATAGTCCGCCCCAAGACCAAAATAGATGTCCGGCAGGGTTTCCCAGAAGTCACCATCGTAGAACCACTGGTCCCAAGTCTCGGGTAGGGGGTCGTCGGGAACGGAACCACTGACAAACAGTATGGAACTGCCCAGCCGGCCGAACACACTGAATTGGTCTGTGACCAGGTAGGAAAGACGCACAGGGACATCGATTTCGAAGCCGAATCCTGCATCTCCTCTCCCGGTGTAGTTGCCGACTTCACAGGAGTATCCGCTGATAGGGTAAAGCCCGAGACCCAAGCCGAACTCCAAGCACAGCTGATCCGCTATCCGCTCTCTCCAGAGCAAGTCGCCCTTAACGCCGAATAGCGAGAAGGTCTCCCAGGTGTTGATGGTAGAATAACCAAAGTTAGTCAAATAGTAGGAACTGTCGTCGGAAAAATGCGTTTTGACCGACCGGAAGTCCAGACCGGCGCGTACCACAAGTGGCTTTGCCTCTATGGCGGGCACGCTCACAGCAGCAACCAACAGCACCCCGGCGACGAGGACAGCAGGCCATCTCTTGCTGGTAAGCACATCCTTCCTCCTTCTTCCTTTGCCTTTTTCCCTAAGCCAGTTTTTAAGAGTTAAAACATCTAACTTACCAAATACCATTTATTCCCCTCCTTTCATATTTTAAGGCGGTGTGGCGCATTTCACTTAACTACTTCTTATTAATATCACCCCCTTTCTCACCATTATATCCGAAAAAGTGACAGGTACTATTTTTTAAAAAGTGACAGGTACTATTTTTTAGCCCGACATTTAGTAGGCTCTCTGCCCGAAGGTCCCGAACAATTATTGCAAAAGACACATTCAGCTTTCCTAAAATCTCCTCCTCTGATTCTATTGGGAAAATCTGGTTCTCTAATAAGAGGCCTGGAAAGGCCAATGAGATCGGCTGCTCCTTCTTCCAATATTTTTCTCATAGTCTCAGGCTTCCTCAATCCCCCCCCCGCC
>JABUBN010000023.1_pt1 | contig 47998 bp, 47 predicted proteins | sample 7240341 | NCBI WGS metagenome assembly JABUBN01 (sample SAMN07256345, study PRJNA390944) | subsurface metagenome | isolation source: Methane hydrate marine sediment | place: Pacific Ocean: Eastern North Pacific, ODP site | reverse complement strand
CCATGCAGCCAATGTAAATACTTTGGCTGGAAAAAAGAATATAAAGCCTGGGTTACCAATAAAGATATTAAAAATTTCAGTATTGGAAGTAGAAGATTGGTTATGATCGAGAATAAATTGTTCAGGTACAAATCAGTAAATAAAAATAGCTGAAATGATGCTTGCTGCAAGACAATGGTTAAAACAAAAAAAGATTTGATGAAATGCAAAGAAATGATAAAACAAAATTGGGCTTGATATTAAATAATCGGGTTTATCCACTTAGAATCCCATTATCACTTTCCAAGGATGAAACATTGAAACATTATCCACTTTTTGATGGCATTACAGCGGGTTTGAGTGAGATATCCTGTCACGCATCTGCTTTATCATTCGGTTATAGCCCTCATACTCCTCATTCGCATAAAGGGGAAGAACTTTTAATGCTTTTATCTGGCAATCTTAATCTTGTTCTCGCTAACAAATTTTCCCCTGATAAAATTAAATCTATTCCAATTGAAAAAGGCCAGTTTGTTTACTATTCATCTTATTTTACTCATACACATCAGGCAACGAGTGAAGAACATGCCAATTATCTAACCTTTCATTGGTATACAGGTTTGAAAAATACTGCTTCCGTTCCTACTTTAGGCTGTTTTAATATGTTTGACAGAGTTGAACATTCAGATGTTAAAAATGGTTTTTACTCTCAGGTTCTTTTTGAGGGTCCAACTGGTTACCTGAAAAAACTTCATTGTCATATTTCTATTCTTATGCCTGGGTCGGGTTACAAACCTCATAGTGATACTTATGATGTCGCCATTATAGTCCTGGAAGGTGAGATAGAAACTATTGGCCAAAAGGCCAAGCCTTACGATGTTATTTTTTATTCAGCACGGAAACCCCATGGTATATGTAATCCCGGCACAACTCTAGCCAGATATATAGTCTTTGAATTCCATAGTAATAAAAAAATGCTAATAGGCAAAATTTTTAATATCTTTGCTTATTTTTTCACGAGAGTAAGCGAAAGGGGTCGATTGAAAAGAAAACTTAAAAAAATCTTAAATCTTCTACATACCAAGTTGAAGCTTTTTTAAATTATGAATGAAGATATATTCAGGTCTTGCAAAAGAATATAAAAGCATTCGGGTAAAAGTTTTTAAACTTAGAGTGTTTTGAAATTAAATGGATAAGCATATATACACAAGTACAATAACAGGAATAAATTGGAGTCTTACAAGGGTCATAGTACTTATAATACTAAAATTTGTCGCAAGTATAATCCTTGCAAAATTAATAGTTCCTGCAGATTTTGGTACTATCGTTATTGCGACAATATTAAACACTTTGAATCCAGTTAGAAGATTTGCTGATACTTGTAGAAGGCATAATAATGCTGGCATATTGATATTCCGGGATGGATTATAGATAATTATTCAAGTTATTTGCCATCTTTAATAAAAAAATTTTTAAAAAAATATTTCAACAGAAAATGATAATATGAAGGTTTTGATGATAAATTCTTTATACTATCCAAATATAATAGGAGGTACTGAGATTTCAGTACAGACACTGGCCGAGGAACAGCAAAAAAAGGGCATTGAAATCGTGGTCATTACTTTATCAAATAAAAATTATATAGACTTCGTTAATGGTGTAAAAGTTTATTATATTTATCATTCAAATTTTTTCTGGCTTTTTAAATCTAATAGATATATAAAATTATTAATTCCTTTACGGCATCTGTTAAGTATAAAAAATCCTGTCATTGACAGAAAATTGAATAAAATACTTAAATCTGAAAATCCTGATATTGTTTATACCAATAACCTTATAGGCTTATCTTACTCTTTTTGGACAGTAATCAAAAAAAATAATATACCATCAGTTCATACTTTACATGATTATTATTTATTGTGCTGGAAATCAACCATGTTTTCAAAAAATAGAAATTGCACCTCATTATGTTATACATGCAGGCTTTTTTCATTTCCCAAGAAATTTTTCTCAAAAAATGTTGATGTCGTTGTCGGACTAACAAACTATATCTTAATAAGGCATACCAACGAAGGGTTTTTTCCTTTTTCTAAAAAATTTATAATTGGCTCTCCTGTTAGAATCAACACAGGTATTAGCCAGAAAGAAATGATCCATGAACCATTAACATTTGCATTTATCGGTTTAATAAGCCAGACAAAGGGAATAGAAAAACTCCTGGAGACTTTTAGCAGCATGCAGAGTAATGCAAATCTTATAATATTGGGTAAAGCTAAAAATAAGAATTCTGAAGAAAATCTTAGATTAAAATTTTCTGCTAAAAATATTAAGTTTTTAGGGTTTTTAAATATTTCGGAATTTATGTCAAAAATAGATGTACTGATTATGCCTTCTTTATGGAATGAACCTTTTGGTAGAGTAATCATAGAAGCATATTCATATGGGGTCCCCGTAATCGGTTCTAACGGAGGCGGTATTCCCGAATTAATTGAAGATGGTAAAACCGGATTTATTTTTGATCCTGATAAAAATGGAGACCTGGAAAGTAAAATAACACTTTTTATTGACAACCCGGAGCTGATTTTTAGCATGTCGGAAAATTGTATTTACAAGGCAAAGCAGTATTCAGCTGAAGAAATTGCTATTAAATATATCGGCTTATATAAAAATTTATTATCCAGTAAAAAGTAAAATTATAAATTATTTGCACTATCTAAAAGTTGTATTTACAGCTATTAAGATAAAATCTCTTTTTATAACAGAAGCAGGAGATATATAATGTTAGAAAATAAGTTAACCAGCAGTGTTTGCAATCTAAAGATACCATTAACTCTTTCAAAGAATGAGAAATGGAAATCTTTTCCAATATTTGAAGGTATGACAGCAGGATTACTGGAAATTTCCTGCCATGTATTAGCGCTGGCAAAAGACCATAGCCAGCATGATAAGCATAATCATGACGAAGAAGAAATATTATTCCTTTTATCCGGAAGTGCAAATCTTATACATCCGGATAGTAATGATTTGGGAAAAAATGGAAATATGGATTTAAAAGAAGGCCAATTTGTCTACTATCCGGCGCATTTTTCTCACACACTTAAAACGACAAGCGATATACCTGCTAATTGCTTAACGTTAAAATGGAAAACTAACTCAAAAAACAAAAATTCAGGACTAAATTTTGCTTATTTTAGTATACCGGACAATAAGGATAATCAAAAAAACAATAAGTTCTTCATTAAACCTGTATTTGAAGGTTCAACACTTTACTTACAGAAACTTCATTGCCATATGTCAGTAATGAATTCTGGTGGTGGCGTTAAGACTCATCGTGATATTTATGATGTAGTCTCTATAATACTGGAAGGCGAAGTAGAAACACTTGGTAAAAAAGCCACACCATATGATGTAATTTTTTATGCAACTGGTGAACCTCATAGTATATATAATCGAGGGAATAATGCAGCCAGAGAGGTTGCATTTGAATTCCACACAAATAAAGTAAGTTTGATTATTAGAATTCCTTACCTCTTAAGTTATTATTTCCATAAATTAATAAAATTGAAATTCTGGAAAAGTAAACTTAAAAAAATTTTAAGGTTTTAATCAAAAACAGAAAATAGAAAATAATTTATAATTTTTAAAATTTATACTAGTGTACTATTATGTCTCTTTCTCCATATCGGTGGAGTATTGGTCGCTTGATGCTATAAAGCTCGTAGGCATTTTCCCAAGTTTTGGACATGGTAGGACGGTGAACTTTCGAATGAAAACGCCGCTCAAAGTGGCCACAAAGGCGACAGAACTTCTTAAGCTGGTCATAAAGGTCATCATCTTCGGTGGGTAGTCTATCACGACCGGTGTCAAACCCAAATACTCGGTCTATTGCCCCTGCAGGAGCACAAGGGTAATATCCATATGGAGTAAGACCAATACCGCTCATCTTAGCGAGATAACACCCATTTCGGAAATCGGCGAATTGATAGGCAATTTTATCGGATGGGGCAATGTTGAATGAATCAAATAATTGCTCTCGACAATTTTTATTACTATTTTTAATTATAATATCATCTGGAATAAGTCTCAGGACTTCTCTAACTCGATGTCCATAACCGTTTGTATTAAGCTCGATTAAAGCCTCTGGAGCATAATCTAGACGCCAGTTACGTATCATATCAATGATTTCTAAAAGGTTTGGATGCAGCGTAGGTTCTCCCCCTAGTATTCTAATTCGTTCCCAGCGGATTTTGCCTGCAATACTCTCATCAAGGAATAGCCTGATTTGCTCCACCGTCATTCGCTCCTGAGAAGGCGCCTGGCTGCAGGAGCGGTCACAATTGTAGCATTTAAGGTTACAAGCATAGGTAATATCAATTTCAATAAATTTTCGGCTGCGCTGATACTTAAGGCCTAAAACTCGTGTTACCAGTTTTTGAATACGCAGATATCCAAACGGAAGGAGACTATAGTATTCCCTCAATTTCATCAAATCTGAATAATGATAAAAAAATAAATAACCAAGCTCGAAATTTATCTTAAATATTTTTAGTAACACTTTATATTTTCTGTTAATTAATGGGTTTGAAGTCAAAGACCTGTAGTTTGTATTTATATAATTTTTAATTAGATTACGCCTTTTTTTATCTTTGTCGAAGTGCGGGTTATTTTTAAGATTTCCGTATATTTTTAATAAATACAAATAATACTCTTTTTGTGCCAGGTTAAATAGCGAGGGAAAGTTCTTGGAGATAAATTCTAGTCTTTCTAAATAAGGATAGACTTGATCAATTGTTTTAAGATAACTTTTTGAGCCCATTATACTATCTTTGCAGTGTGTATAATAATATTTGGGTATGTCAATATATACTATTTTTTTTGCCTTTGCAAAGACTTTATAGTTAAAAACCATGTCCTCTCCAGAATGCTTCATATTTACTGGAAACCAAATTCCTTGAAGTAAATCCTTTTTATATATCTTATTCCACACACTGTTAGTAAATCTTTTTTTGTTTTAACCATTGTCTTGCAGTAAGCATCTTTTCAGCTATTTTATTTATTAATTTATATTCAAACAATTTATTCTCGATCATAACCAATTTTCTACTTTCCATAATGACATATTTAATATCTTTATTGGTAACCCAGGTTTTATATTCTTTTTTCCAGCCAAAGTTTTTACAGTGGATACATGGAATGTCGTCTCTTTCTTCTACCTTTCCCATTAACATTTCTCTTGCATAATTCATTTTTTCGGAATTAATACATTCATACAGTCCATCTTCTAAAATATTACCATAATCACCACCCCAATAGTTCACATCACACCCTAGAAGTCTTCCATCATAATTAATCTGTGGTTCGGTCCACATCCTCAAACACTGATTGCAATAATCTCTCCCATATTTTTGCCTGAATTCTTCTCTGGTGGCTACACCCAAACCACTCTCTTTTCTAACCAATTCAGCATTTTTTATAGGTGAAAAAGACTCTACATAGAGATCATTCCAATTAAGTTTCAAATTAAATATCATATTCAGATTCCTGGCCATTTTTCTGGCTTCACCAATCTCGTTTTCATTATGCCCGAAAATGATAAACTGCCATTTCAATACCGGAAAAAAGGAATTATATTTATTTTTGAATCTGTTAATCGTTTTTATATTCTCAATGACCTGGTCAAAATTACCATTAACACGATAAACAGAATAAGTTTTCTGACTTGCCCCGTCTATGGCGCATGTTATTTGTCTAAACTTATATTTAACCAGTGCCTCCAGGACATTTTCATCGGCATTATTGAGATTTACGCCATTTACAGCATTTAAGGCAACATTGTGCATATATGCATATTTTATTATTTCGGGCAATTCCTTGTTTAAAAAAATCTCTCCCCAATTAGACAATTCAATACTATGTATCTGCGGGTTCTTGTCTACTATCTCCTTAAAATCTTTGAATTGCAGAAAACCCTTACCAAGCTTTTTACCTATTTCTCCGGTTGCTGTTGGGCAAGAGCGACATTTAAGCTGACAGACTGTAGAGGCATCCAGCCATATCTTTTTAGGTTTTATATTTGTTCTATTTGAGAAAGAAGAAAATTCCATATTTTTCTAATTTACCAGGATAAGATTATACTTTTTTCTAAAAATTATAATAAAATTTTAAACAATTTCAATTATTCTTCTGCTATTTTTAATTTATTGAAGTGTCATTACCCCTTTTTTAGTCCAGTTTTTAAGATATCTAAGCCATATTTAAACAAATATCTAATACTTTACATTCCGGAGCTGTCGTTGCTATATTCAATAGCACTATTAGGCCTTATGATATTGTAATAGGTCCTACATCTTTCAATTAGTATCTTAGTTTCCTGCATGGTGTCAAAGATTTTGCATTTATAAGGTTATAGGGAGTATGACAACATTCCCATAATACCAAATTTTATGTCATAATTTGTTTTTGTTTTGTCTAAAAACTTTTTTAAAATACATCTTTGCAAAAAGCAGAATAAATAATGTATTTGAGAAAAGATATCTTTTCCATAATCTCTTTGGTTCTTTGATAAGTCTATATAACCATTCAAGAGCAAAATCCTGCATCCATTTTGGTGCCCTCTTTATAATACTTGATGCAAATTCAAAAGATGCACCAATACCAATAATTAAATTAACATTTAACCTGTCTCTATATTCATTTATAAATACTTCCTGTTTAGGAAATCCCAATCCTATAAATAAAATTTGAGGTTTGACTTTATTAATTTCCTTAATAATTTTATCAACTTCATAAGCCTCTTTCTCGAATCCAAAAGCAGGTGATATGGTACCTACAATTTGAACTGATTTATAGGTCTGTTTTAATTTCTCTGCAGCATAATGTGAAGCGTTATTACGCCCACCTAGAAAAAAAATATGGTAACCTTTTAATGATGCAACCTTACACAGGGCAGGCAGGAGGTCTGAACCAGAAATTTTCCCTTTTAAGGGTTTGCCAAGCATTCTTGAAGCAAAATAAAGAACCTGACTGTCGTTTAAAATTAAATCTGCTTTGTAATAAATATTTCTTATATTAGGGTCTTCATTTATTTTAGTTATGTGAGCTACATTTACTGTAAAAATAACTATCTTTTTATTACAATCAATAAGAAAAGTGATTTTATCCAAAGCTTCATTAAATGAAAGATTATTAAAGTTTAAGCCGAATAATTCCAGGATCTCATTTTCTTTATTTTCCATAAAAAATGTTATACTTAAAAATTTGTTAAATCAGGATAAAATATTCTTATATAAATTTATAATTTCAAAAATTTTTGCTGACCAGCTGAATCTCTTCGAATTTTCCCTTGCTTTTCTGCCAATTTCTTCAAATAAATAAAATCCTTCAGAAAGAACAGAATCTACTAGTTGTGAGCATTTTTCAGAATCATTAAAATTAACTATGTATGCAGTCTTACTTTTACTTATGATATTCCTTAATGCTTCTATATCATTTGCAATACATACATTTTTTGATGCCATAGCTTCCACAAGAGTAAATCCAAAACCTTCGTATCTTGATGGGAAAAAACATATATGTGCTTCTTTAAGATTCTTTAAAAGCTCTTCATTACTAACAAAACCATGCCACCTGATTTGATGAGAAATATTCAAAGTCTCTATCATAATCTTTAATTCCGAAACATAATCGTTAAAACCATCTCCAATAATATCTAAAAACCAATCTTTAAATTGTACTTTAGCTAAAGTACGAAAAAGTAAATCAAGTCCTTTATTTTTGTCTACTCTTCCGAAATAAAGCAACTTTCCCGGTATTATTTTTTTATTGACATTTAAAAATTTTTTTAAATTTAATCCATTTTCTATTAAAATACTATTTTTTTTTAGTCCAATATTAAAAAAATACTTATAATCCTGAGGACTGTCACATAATATTTTATCAGAAAATAATTTAAGCATAGGTTTATAATAAAGTGGGATCATTAATAATTTTATTAGTTTTAAATCGTTTGTATGCAGAATGAAGCCGTGAGTGGAAATAACAATCCTATATTTAAAAAAAATTTTTAAAAAACAAACAGACTCAAATAAAAACCTCACATCATGTATATGAATTACATCAGCCCATTTAAGAATTCTAAAGGGTATTTTAAGAGGGATTGGTTTTTTATAACTACCAAAAGACCGAATCCTGAAAATATCTATTCCATTTAAATTTTCATAAGCTTTAAATTTCTTCTTTTTATTAAAAATATCATAATTTATAGTTAAAACACTACAATTTATATCTTGTTTTATTAACTCTTCGGAAATATCTTTAATATAAGTTTCAACTCCACCGATTCCTGGATAAAACCTTCTTGTAATATGTAAAATATTCATCTAATAATTTAATCCTTTTAAAAATAATTTTAATTATCTCTAATAAATTGTATACAACACAAATATTATATTAGTTTTTTATTTTTATTGTTATTAAAGTTAATTAATGATCCGTTCAAACCCAATAATGCGTCACTGAAATAAAATTAATATCTGTTCTTAAATGAAGCTTGTTAAAAAATAGTTAAAGTTTAAAAATACAAAAAGTTTAAACAAGTAAGTCATTTCAACATTATCCTTGTGACCTTACCCCATTCTTTAGTCCAGTTTTTAAGTTAGTATCTAAGCCAGTGTCTGTACTGAAATCTCAGCACCTCCTATTATATTTGGATAGTATAAAGAATTTATCATCAAAACCTTCATATTATCATTTTCTGTTGAAATATTTTTTTAAAAATTTTTTTATTAAAGATGGCAAATAACTTGAATAATTATCTATAATCCATCCCGGAATATCACCTTTTACCTTTTTTGGCAGAAATAGTATACAGGAAATATATGCAATTATTATTATAAATATAAAAATAAATAATTTGTAAATAATTGAAACCCAAGGCAAAAACTTTTCAACTGTAAATACCATAACTAGAATTAATACAAATAGGATAATGCTTATATAAAAACCATACAACTGTGATAAAAAATAATTTTTCCAGCTAGATTTTAAAATTTTAATGGATATTGAAGCCATTGACAAATAAAGCCAGATTGATGCTAAGAGAACTGCGATCCCTACACCTTCAATACCATAACGTGTCCCAATTACAGCACCTCCCACAAGTATTACGACAAATATAAATTGCCTCCAGACTTCTGCAAAAACATTACCTGTTGCTCTTGCTACTGGTCCTATTAAATTGTAAATAACCTTTAAAATACCTGCAATGCATAATATCTGAAATACTTTTATTGCACCTTCCCAATTAGTTCCGTAAAGGCCTAAAATTATATATTTTGAAAGAAGTGCCATTGAAATAAGAATTGGAAAAGAGATAAGTGCAACAGCATTTATCGACCGCATGAAAGCTTTTTCAATATTTTTAATATCATATTGTAAATCAGAGTAGAATGGGAACAACACTTTAGATATAGGTTCGCTGATATTTGTAAAAGGCAATTTCATTAAATTAAAAGCACGGTTATAAATACCAACTTGGCCAGAAGAGAGAAACCTTCCTATGACGATATTATCAATATTATTTGTGAAAAAAGTAAAAATAGTTATAAGACTTATACCACTACCAAAAACCAGCAACTCTTTGGACTCTTTAATTTTTATAAGAAACTTTTTATGAATTTTTACAATAAATAATACAAGTAACAAGTTTATAAATTGATTCGACACTATTCCTATCACAAGACTCCAGACTTTAAAACCTAATAAGGCTAGAATTATTCCTATAAGCATATAACCTATAAAATAAGATGTTATATCAATTAAAAATATACTTTTGAATTTCATTTCTCGTATGAGCATGCCCGTCCCTATTGTTGCTATGCCATGGATAGGTATAATGACCGAAATTATTCTTAATATTAAAACAAGTCTGGGTTCTTTAAAAAATATAGCAATAAATGGTGCCAGAAAAAAGATAGTAATATAAACTAAAATTCCAAAAATTATCGATAATGTAAATGAAATTCTTATATGACTTTCATTCAACAATTTTTTTTGAATTAGAGCAGACTCAAGACCTATTGTAGAAAATAATCCGGTAAAACCTGTTAATATTGTAGCAATCACTATAATACCAAAGTCAGCAGGTAATATTAATCTTGCCAGAACTACACTTGCTATAAATTTTAATATTGTAAGTACTATGACCCTTCTAAGATTCCAATTTATTCCTGTTACGGTTTGGTTATAGATATTTTTATTCATTTAACTCTAAAATGCTCCAAGATTAAAAACCTCTTATTTTTTTCTTAAAACGCGCTAGATAATCCAATTCAAATATGTTACTGATTCCCGAAAACTTACCACTGATTGAGGTTAAAGTTTACTAGTTTTTAGGCTAAAAATGAAATATGTCATACTGACATGTTCTTTTAAAATTATAACAGTCTTTCAAGATTAGCTTTTAGCTTCTTAATACAGATGTGGTTTTTTATAAGTACTAAACAGAAAAAACTTCAAATAAAGCCCTATCAAATCACTTTGCATATCCATTTTTAAGCGGATATACAACTTTAGTATATTTTGCTTGACACCTAATCTTAAAAATATTCTTCAAAGCCATAACTTTTAACCGAGTGCTTTTATATTCTTTACCATTATCTTGAAGTACTTAATATATCAGCATTATTAATTTAAAAAAGCTGCAACTTGGTATGTAGAAGATTTAAGATTTTTTTAAGTTTTCTTTCCCATCTACCCCTGTCCATCACTCTTGTGAAAAAATAAGCAAGGATATTAAAAACTTTGTTTATTATCTTTTTTTATGAGTATGAAATTCAAATACTATATATTTAGCTGGAGTTGTGCCGGGATTACATATACCATGGGGTTTCCGTGCTGGATAGAAAAGAACATCGTAAGGCTTGGCCTTTTGGCCAATAGTTTCTATCTCACCTTCCAGGACTATAATGGCGACATCATAAGTATCACTATGAGGTTTGTAACCCGACCCAGGCATAAGAATAGAAATATGACAATGAAGTTTTTTCAGGTAACCAGTTGGACCCTCAAAAAGAACCTGAGAGTAAAAACCATTTTTAACATCTGAATGTTCAACTCTGTCAAACATATTAAAACAGCCTAAAGTAGGAACGGAAGCAGTATTTTTCAAACCTGTATACCAATGAAAGGTTAGATAATTGGCATGTTCTTCACTCGTTGCCTGATGTGTATGAGTAAAATAAGATGAATAGTAAACAAACTGGCCTTTTTCAATTGGAATAGATTTAATTTTATCAGGGGAAAATTTGTTAGCGAGAACAAGATTAAGATTGCCAGATAAAAGCATTAAAAGTTCTTCCCCTTTATGCGAATGAGGAGTATGAGGGCTATAACCGAATGATAAAGCAGATGCGTGACAGGATATCTCACTCAAACCCGCTGTAATGCCATCAAAAAGTGGATAATGTTTCCATGTTTCATCCTTGGAAAGTAATAATGGAAGTCTAAGAGGATAGACCTGATTATTAAGTGTTAAGAGATAAGATAAATAAATTATTAAATGATACACATGTTTTGTCCTTTAGTAGCAATTTTGAAAGAACTGACTTTCAGATGTGGCATAAGAGAATAAAAGAAATTTTTAATAATTATGAATTAGGTAATAAATTATATAAAGATGAATTTGATAAACTATCATTTAAGAGAGATCAATTTAATGGGTCTTTAAGATTTACACAAAAATATTTCTTTAATCATGATTTAGAAAAAGCTAGATATATTTTAACCAAAATTATCAAAGATATAGACATCTATGGGGTGGAATTTATAGAAGTTGAAGGTAAAGTAAAAGAAAAGGTGGTTTATAAAACAAAACCTAAATCAATGAAATGTTTTCTAATTGATACACCAATATGTAATAAAGATATTATTGAACAACCAAGTTGGGTATTTCAAGTTCAAACCAGGATTATTAGTTTAAATAGTGATATTTTTATACCTGACTTTCAATATAAATGTGCCCTCATCCCAAATTTAGCCATTAAATCTTAATTGAATATATCCCCAGAATCACCAGAATGAATTATGGGAAACTTAAATCAGCTTAATAACATATTCATTAATAATCTTAATCTATTGTCCATATGGGCTTCTTAGTAACTATTAAAATTCTAAAAATTTTTCATATTATGTATTATTCCCAGTCATTCTGGCAGTCTTTGCAGTGCCATCTATACGGCATAACTATATCTCCTCCAACCTTTATCTCTCCCCTTTCTTCCCTCTCCCATAAATCACCAGCAAGCCAGCCATATACTATAGGTACCACTTTATCTGAATTACATTTTGGGCATTTTCTTTTTTTTCATCTGATTTTCTTGGCTTTTATATTATTTATTATTGAAAGTAATATTTATAAAATACAGTTATTTAATGAGTTTTCCAAAGATAATATCTATAATCCAAAATCAATATAATTTATTATTAAAAAAGTTAGTACTGAATATATAATTGGCTGGGGAGGGGGGATTCGAACCTCCGCTCTACGGTCCAGAGCCGCATGTCCTACCACTAGACGACTCCCCAGTGTGAATAGCATTATAATGCTATCAGAAATTTTATAATGTGCAAAATACTATTTTTTATTTTTTGATTTTCCAGGTAGTTTTAAGTAGCCTTATGCAATGCATCTGCTGAATCTGCTCTCAGATTCGAGCAGTGAAGCTTGTTTTTAGTATTTAATATTGTTGACAAATAAGTCATAAATCTTTAGTATTTAAGTACTATGACTAAAAAGATGTACAGCTTTAGATTAAATAAAGACTTAGTGGATAATGCAAAAAAAATTGCTGAAAAGATGGATATATCACTATCTTTTTTTATCAGCTGTCTGATAAAAGAAAAAATAAGTAATTTAAATTCTGAAAATAAGGATAAAGATTTTTTTACCTCAAGCAGCGGTAATGCAGAAATCTTGTATGAAATAGCTTCAGAGATAAAAAATTTAAGATTTGATTTAATAAACCTCTTAAAAAATAAAAGTTAGATAATCTCTAAGGAAAAATTACACCTATATAATAATCATCAACGTTTGATTACCTTTAAAGTTTTCATTTTTTCTAATCTAAGAGTAATGATATTATAAAAATGATTTTAAATCTGTTAAAATGAATTTTACTAAATTAATTAAAAAATTTTTGATTAGATTATCAGTAAACGATAGATTTGTTTTAAAGACTGGTGTATGTCTGAACGCTTGAAAGGGGATTGGATGATTATCGGAATCGGGAATATAGGTAGCAACTCACTGAAAACTAAAATTATTGATATTAATAATGAAAATGAAGTTAGAGTCCTGGGTGAAGCCAATGTGGATAAAATAAAAAACAGAGGAAGATCTAATTTTACCCACAGTATTGGTGATAAAAAAGCTACCAGTAAATCAGTAAGAATTATGGGATTTGAAGCGGGGATAAAACTCATTTTTAACTGGTATATTAAAAGTGGTGTAGTAAGCAGTCTTAAAGACATAAGAGCTATGGGATTTAATTGTGTCCTTGGAGAAAAAAACGGAGCCAGTATTTTAACCCAAAAAATATTAGATGAAATGAAAAGATTCACATTTATTGCGTCAACACATAATCAGCAATTAATTGAAGCGATTGAAGAATTTAAAAGAATACTTAATGTACCTATGGTGGGTATCTTTGAGTCATCTTTTCATTACTCCATTCCCGAATTCAGAAGGCTTTCAGGTTTCCCCTGGAACTGGTATAAAAAACTGGGAATAAAAAAGAATGGCTACAGTAGCATTTCGCACCAGTATTTAGCTGCAATGGCTTATAAACTTGAAAGGACTGAAAAGATGAACCTGCTTACAATTTATCTGGGAGAAAGAAGCTCTATTTGTGCCATAAAAGATGGAAAATCAATTGATACCAGTATGAGTTTTTCACCTGATTCAGGACTGCTTCAAAGGACAGGAGTGGGTGATATTGATGGTGTTGCTTTGCTATTTGCAATGAATGAACTCGGTCTTTCAGTGGTAGATGCGCTTGATGAAATATCAAATAACGCCGGTCTTATTGCTACTGCTGGAATTAAAACGGATGATTTTAAAGATATTTTGGATACAGCTAAAAAGGGAAACAAGAGAGCCGATCTTGCAGTAAATTTATATATTGATGGAATAAGAAAATATATAGGGGCACTCTCAACTGTACTTGGTAATGTTGACTGTATAGTTTTCGGAGGTGAAATTGGTGAAAAAAGCATATATGTTAGAGAAAAATGCCTTGAAAATATGGACTATATGGGAATAAGACTGGATCTTGCAAGAAATAAGGAGTTAAACGGTGAGCTGGGTCTTGTTTCATCCGATTATTCAGTGGTATCAAAAACAAAGATATATATAGTGCCCACAAATGTAGAAATGATAGTGGCTTATTTTACCAAAAAGGTGATTGAAAAGGGAAAGGACTTAATCCCTGAAGATATGATTTTCAGGTTATAATATAATCCTCATATATTCATTTATCCTCTTTAAAGTTAATTCTTTTCCCAGTATTTCAATAGTTTCAAACAGAGGAGGGCTGATAGCGCTGTTCCATATAGCTATTCTGATCACTTCTGCAATTTTTCTAAAATTTAAGTTTAATCTTTCTGAAATTAACCTCAAGTTCTTTTCAATATCTTTTGCATGAAATTTACTACTTACTTCGCTGAGTGTCTTATAAACTCTATTTAATATATCAGTTGCATCAATCTCCTTATTTTTAAAGTAAGTTGCCAGTTCATCACTGTAGCTGATTTTTATAAAAAATGGGCTTATTAAATCTATACCCTCTTTTAATGTCTTTATCCGCTCTTTTATAAGTGGAATTATTTTTTCAATTTTCTGGTCCAATTGTTCTATTCTGTTTTCTAAATCAATGATGTTTTTGGAAGCCAGATAATTTCTTATTTGTTTCTCAAGGAGCTGTTTTAGACAGGAGTTTTCCATATTTCTTATATAATATCCATTTATCCACAAAAGCTTGTTGTAATCAAATTTGGCTGGCTTTTTATTTATGGAACTAAGTTCAAATTTTTTAATTAATTCACTAGTTGTAAAAATTGTAGTTTTTTCATTATATGACCAGCCAAGGAGCGCAAGATAATTTAGTATTGCTTCTCTTACAAATCCTTCTTCTATATATTTTTCAATGGAAATAGAACCGTGCCTTTTGCTTAGTTTCTGACCATCCTGACCCAATATCATCGGCAGATGGGTGAAATTGGGGATGTTAAAATTAAAAGCATTATAGATGAGAATTTGTTTTGGAGTGTTTGAAAGGTGATCTTCGCCTCTTATGACATGAGTTATTTTCATTAAAGCGTCATCTATTGCTACAGAGTAATTATAGGTGGGAAGGCCATTAGACCTTATTATTATAAAATCTTCAATACTGTCAGTATTAACTGTTATGTTTCCGTATACAGTGTCTTTAAAATTAATAGTCTTATTTTCGGGTACCAGAAATCTTATGGCGTAAGGCTTTCCGCTGTCTATATTATATTTAATGTCCTTACTTGAGAACTTCAGGCATTTCCGGTCATATTTGTAAGGTTTTCCTTCTACTGTTTTGTTTTTTCTTTTTTCCTTCAACTCTTCAGGGCTGCAAAAACAATGGTACGCTTTCTTAGCCTGAATCAGTTCCTGTGAGTATCTTTTATAGATGTTGGTTCTCAGGGATTGTCTGTATGGACCGTATTCGCCGCTGGCTTCCGGCCCTTCATCCCAGTTAAGCCCAAGCCATTTCAGTGACTTTAGTATCAGATTTATTGTTTCTTCCTGATGCCTGGCTATATCAGTGTCTTCCATTCTTAAAATGAACTTGCCACCGGTTTTGGTGGCATAGAGCCAGTTGAAAAAAGCAGTCCTGGCGCTTCCTACGTGTAAATACCCGGTTGGGCTGGGGGCAAATCTAACTCTTATTTCTTTATTATTATTTTCTTTTTTTATGTTCATGTTTATATTCACATTTAATTAGAGTCTAACAGGATTATTTAAGGATTTACCCATATTGTAATTTTCCTTATAGTCTCGACAGGCTGTCCCCACATAGGGTCCTGGCGGTGAGTGTACCCTGAGGGAACTTCTGAATATGGCTCATTTTTATATACTATATTGGTATAGCCGGCTTCAATTAATATATGATTTGCTTCATTGATGTGCATTAGCGATACCATTGGCATAATAGGTATATCATCAGGAGTAATAGGCATCTGTACTGTTGGTTCCCCGCCATAGCGAAACTCTTTTATAATAATCTGATCAAGCGGTGTAAATCTATTTGGAAGCATCACCTCTCCTGTCTCAGGATTGATTACTACCTGGATATTGATCATGTCATCCTGGGGTCTTATGAAATTTTCTATGGGAAGATCTTTGGTAGCCTCAGTCATAAATAAATTCCAGATCATTGCCGGTTGTGCGCCACCCTGAACCCTCATGTCATGAATGATCCCCATTTTTTTGTTAACCTCCGGGTATCCCATCCATACACAGGCGGCAAGATTTGTAGTAAATCCTGAAAACCAGGCATTTTCAGCTTCATCAGTAGTGCCGGTTTTTCCGGCGCAGGGTCTGTCATTCAGTCTGGCTCTGGTACCGGTTCCTCTCAGCATAACCTGCTGCATTATCTCTATAGCCCGGTAGGCATTAATCGGGGTCAGCACCTGTCTTTCTTCTTCCTCATATTCTTCATAAATATTACCGTCTTTATCTATAACTTTTAGTATTGCTACAGGATCATGCCTTACTCCATAATTTGCAATGGTTGAAAATGCAGTACAAACTTCAAGAGGGGATACTCCAACTGTAAGACCACCAAGTCCTATTGATGGGTATGGGTCCAGTAAGGTTTCAATTCCCATATCCATAGCGATCCTGGCAATGCCATAAGCTCCTATTTTCATAATAAGCTGGGAATATACAACGTTTATAGATTTTACTGTGGCTTCAAGGACTGGCATTTCATTTATTTCATAACTAGCGTCATTATAGTTGCCAACTTCCCATGGTTCACTACCTTTAATATCAAATATGACATGTCCGTTAGGATTAAAGGTCATATATGGACTAACTCCCTGTTCCAGGGCAGAGAGCAGTACAAAGACCTTAAAAGCGGAACCAGGCTGTCTTTTAGCCTGGGTGGCTAGATTAAATTTCATTTCCCCAAAATCTTTTCCCCCTACCATAGCCTTTATATATCCATTTCTGGGATCCATGGCTACCAGAGCGGCTGCAGGATCTTCAGGGTCAGGAAGGATCTCTTCAATTGCATTTTCAGCGGCGATCTGCATTTTTGGGTCTAAAGTTGTATATATTTCAAATCCACCCTCAAATACTCTTTCCACTCCATATTCTCCTATTAATATCTGTTTAACGTATTCTACAAAATAGGGAGCAAAACCTTTTTCAGTTTCTTCTCTTGGTCTCTGGGTGATTATGGGCATCTTTATTGTATCATCATATTCTTCCTGGTTTATGTAGCCCAGTTCGAGCATTTTGGCCAGCACTATATTTCTTCTTTCCAGAGCTGCTTTTTTATCAATATAAGGTGAGTACAAATAGGACTGGAGGAGCCCTGCAATTATGGCGCACTCGGGAAGGTTCAGATATTCCACATCTTTGTTGAAATATATTTTTGCTGCAGCCTGAACCCCATAGGCGCCTTCTCCAAAGTAGACTGTGTTCAAATACATCTCCAGTATTTCTTTTTTGGAATAAATTTGTTCGAGCTGATAGGCAAGGGCAGCTTCTTTTATCTTTCTCTCATAGGTTATATCGTATTTTTCTTCAGGGATATATACATTTTTTATATATCCCTGGGTAATAGTAGTGGCACCCTGTTCTATTTCTCCGGATACAAGATTTATAATAAATGAACGGATTATGCCTTCAATATCAAAACCCTGATGCTGATAGAATCTTTCATCTTCAATTGCAATAACAGCATTTATCAGGTTTCTGGGTATTTGCTGGTGTGACACTAATTCTCTGTTTTCCTCACCATGGAAGGTTGCTATAAGGGCGCCATCAGCAGCATATATTTTTGATGTAAGGGCACTTTCTGTTGGTGAAAAATCTTCCAGTTTTGGTTTTGGTAGATCCTCGAAAAAGGAGGCAACAGCCTGGAAGGCAAATATAAGGATACCCGAAAATACAAATGTGACCAGTAACTGTACAGCCAAAATGACAGCTATTATGGCTATTATCACCCTGGAAGGTTTTCTGGCTTTATGTTTTTTTCTTAATCTGGACACGGTTTATAATTATTTTTTTCGTTGATATTTTTAATAATAGTCTTATCTGGGACTAAAAAAATATGTTACTTAAAATTTATTTTATTTAATGAAAGCATAATATTAATGAATATTGCAAGTAAAAGATATTATCATATTTCTTTTATATTATACAGGGACAGTTAGCGGCTTTAAAAGGATTTTAAGCATCTAATTATAGCTTAATGGCATATATAGTCAGCGCAAGTAAAGTATAATACCAGCACGATACTATAAAAAAGAAATACCTTAAATTTAATTTTTTCTACATTTATATTATCATTATCAAATAGTATTTATCTGCTTTAGTTTTTTGGCTGGAGAAATGTTTTAGATTGCTAGAGGAAAATTTTATACCGGAAGGAGTCATATGTTAGGAATATCCGAAAAGACAAAGATTGAGATGCTTAAAAAATTAATAGAGATCAGAAGGTTTGAGGAAAAGGCTATACAGCTTTACAAGACCGGAAAAATCTGGGGGTATCTCCATCCGTGTATTGGCCAGGAAGCTGTTCCAGTAGGAGCCTGCCATGCAATTGGAATACAGGACTATGTTATTTCCAATCACAGAGGCCATGGTCATTGCATAGCCAGGGGGGCAGATATAAGGAAAATGATGGCGGAGCTTTTTGGAAAATCTACTGGTTACTGCAAGGGCAGGGGTGGTTCAATGCATATTGTTGATATGGAACTTAAAATACTGGGAGAAAATGGAATCGTAGGCGGCGGTATTCCCATATCGGTTGGAGCCGGACTGAGCTGCAAAATGGAAGGAAAAGGAAATGTTGTGGTGTGCTTTTTTGGTGATGGAGCTGCAAACAATGGAGTATTTCATGAATCCTTGAATATGGCAGCTATATTTAAATTACCGGTAATTTATATTTGTGAAAACAATATGTATGCTATTTCTATGCGCTCGGCAGATTCCGTAGCATGCAAAGATGTGGGAAAGAGGAGCTGCGCTTATGATATTCCAGGGCATATTATAGATGGCAGCGATCCTGTTGGGGTTTATAACGCAGTTAAAAAGGCGGCAGGACATGCAAGGGATGGCAGAGGCCCTTCACTTATTGAAGCAAAGACCTACCGGTTTTATGGCCATCATCCCAATGATCCTGCAGAATACAGGGGAAAAGAAGAAGTTGAATATTACACCAGTGAAAAAGATCCGGTAGCTAATTTTAAGGGCAGGCTGCTTGAGGAAAAAATAATCACTGAAGAGGAAATAGAAAGAATTGAGAGTGAAGTAGATAAAAAAATAAAAGGCGCGGTTACTTTTGCTGAAAAAAGCCCGGAGCCCAAGCTTGAAGAATTCCTGGAAGAGGTTGAGCAAATTTAATACCTGGATAGTATTTTAGGTTTTTATAGAAAGGAAAATTAATGAGAGAAATCCAGTATAGGGAAGCTATAAGAGAAGCAATTATAGAAGAGATGGATAGAGACAGGAAGGTATTTTTAATTGGTGAAGATGTTGGTGTTTATGGAGGAGCTTTTAAAGCCTATAAGGGACTTTTAGATAAATATGGTCCAGATAGGGTAATTAATACCCCGATTTCAGAAACTGCTATAATTGGGGCAGGAATTGGGGCAGCCCTTACCGGATACCGGCCAATTGTAGAGATTATGTTTATAGATTTTGCCGCACTGGCAATGGATCAGATTGCAAACCAGGCTGCAAAAATTCATTTTATGAGTGGCGGTAGACTGGATGTTCCCCTGGTTATAAGGACTCAGGGAGGTGTTGGAAAGGGACTGGCGACACAACATTCCCAGAGTTTGGAGGCGTGGTTCTATCATATTCCGGGGCTTAAAGTGGTTATGCCCGCTACCTCCTATGATGTAAAGGGACTTTTAAAAACTGCCATAAGGGATAACAGTCCGGTAATGTTTATAGAACATAAAATGATTTATCCGGTAAAGGGGGCAGTACCGGAAGAAGAATACACCATACCATTCGGAAAAGCTGATATCAAAAGGAAGGGTGAAGATATTACCATCTTTGCCTATTCAAATATGGTACTAAAGTCAATTGAGGCGGCAGAAGAGCTGGAGAGGGAAGGCATAAGCTGTGAAGTTGTTGATCCAAGGACAATTGTACCTCTGGATATTGATGAAGTAATAAATTCAGTTAAAAAGACAGGCAGGCTTATAATAGTAAGTGAAGCATGCAGGAGAGGTTCAGTAGCTTCTGATATCAGTGCTAGAGTAACTGAAAGAGTGTTTGAATACCTGAAGGCTCCGGTAAAGATAGTTGCAGGACTGGATACTCCAATCCCATACAATTCTACACTGGAGTGGGCTTCTATTCCCCAGAAATCTGATATCATAAAGGCTGTAAAAGAGCTGTTGGAGGAGATTCTATAATTATGAATATAGAATTTTGATTGTGTAAAAGAATTTTTGAAAATCCTAAAAACAGATTCTTATAATTAAAGATTTATTTTTTTTCTAGATAGTTCATATAAATAATAATTGGATAGAAATTTAAAATTGGTTATAATATTTAAAAAGATAAAAAATATTTCAATGGAAAGGAGATATAATGCAAGATGTAAAAAATGGACCAAGTGTTATGGCTAAAAGTTCACTTATTTTAGGGATTTGTGCCATAATCCCTTTACCTTTTGTAAATAGTGCTTTGGGTCTGGCAGCCATTATACTTGGTATTATTGATCTGGTTAAAATCAATAAGGGAGAAGCTAGTGATAAAGGTAAGAAATTTGATATCATTGGTATTGTCCTGGGAGTAGTGCTTCCGATTATTTCCTGGAGTATAATCTCAGCTATCGGTGTTGCTATAGCGGGGCTATCAGGTATTCTGGGGTTATAAGGTATTTAAGTATGAGTTGATGAGGATTGCATTGATTAGTTAAATTTTTCAAATAAGTTTTTATCGGGAGTAAAGGTTTCTGAATAAATTCAGTGAGCTATTTAGCCTGGTTTTGAGACTTAGATGAGATAGGTTGAGAAAGCCAAAAATAATATTTTGAGGTTTTTTTACACAGATGTTTGGCGGTAAACAACCTCGCTTATTTAAGTCTCTTTCTTTTTTATATTTATACTCATTTATATGGCTTAATATGAATTCCCTATGCACTCTTAAGGGGTTAAAAAAATGCTTCTAATTGAGTAATAACTTTCTACTCTAAGTAGCATTTCTTTAATTTCAACCATATGCATATCAAGATATGTCACCACCCGTTCCCTATTTTTTTTAGGAAGTATTATATAGTTTTACTCTTTATGGATGGTACATAGAGATGGTACAAAGATACTGAAAAAATACCCTTAAGTGATAAGTTATAAGTGAAAAATCATACCGGAAAGCTGATATCATAAAAGCTGTAAAAGAGCTGTTATAAAAAATATTTCCTATAATTACGAATATAGATATTGATTGTAAATGCAGCTAATTATTTATAGACTTTTTTCTATTATCTTACCTTTGAGGGGAAAAGGAAAAAGAAATTGAAAATGAAATGGACTGCTGTATTATAAACAAAGATAAATGCGTAAAATAGAGAAGAAAATCCTGGGCAAGGATTATAAAGAAAAATAAAGAAAAGTGCATGCAGAATAAAAAACGAGGGTGGGGTTAGAATGAGCAAAAAGCGGGGGAAGTTTTTTCAAAAGATTTTGCGTGCTAATTTTGGGTTTAAAAGTTATTATAATAGCGAGCTTGTGAACCTTAATTTAAAAAAATGGGAGGATAACATGGCAAAGGACGCAATCATAGCTGAAAATCTCACTTATCGGTACGGGGATCTCACTGCTGTAGATCATATCAGCTTTGCGGTAAAAGAAGGAGAGATATTAGGTTTTTTAGGTCCTAATGGTGCAGGGAAAACAACCACAGTAAAAGTTTTAACCGGTCAATTCCTTCCCATGGAAGGTAGAGCCCTGATTCTGGGCAAAGACATCTCTAAAGATCGCGAGGAGATCCAGGCAGAAATCGGCGTCTGTTTTGAAGAGAAAAACTTATATGAACGAATGAGCGCCGTGGAGAATTTGAGATTCTTCGCGCAACTTTTTGGAATCAGGAAATTTGACCCCTATCCCCTCCTTAAGAAAGTTGGCCTGGAAAAAAGAGAGAAAGACAGAGTTGAAAGTTACTCCAAAGGTATGAAACAGCGTCTGATGGTGGCTCGATTCCTGGTGAACAGCCCCAGAGTTCTATTCCTGGACGAACCCACCGACGGTCTGGATCCAGTATCAGCAGAAACTATCCGAAAGGTAATTCTGGAAGAAAGAGAGAAAGGAGTAACCGTATTTTTGACCACCCATGAAATGATGGAGGCCGACAAGCTTTCGGATAGAGTTGCCTTCATCAATGAGGGGAAAATTGCCGCCATTGACACCCCGGAAAATCTAAAGCATAAATTCGGAAGGCGGGCTTTGAAGGTAAGAGTGAGAGAGAAGGGTAAAGTGGTTGAAAAAGAACTCCCCCTGGACGAGAAAAAAGTTGCCAAAGACATAATTAACCTTTTTGCAAATGAAGATATAGTTACAGTTCACACAGCGGAAGCTACCTTAGAGGAGATTTTCATAAAGATTACGGGGAGAAGACTTGAATGAAGAGAGCAGCCATAATTCAAGGCTTAATGACCAAAGATATTTCCCAGCTATTCAGGAATAAGTTCTTCGCATATATGACAGTCCTGGGCATAGTGCTTTATGCTATTATTTATTATGTTATGCCTAAAACTATTGACGAGACTTTTGAAATAGCGTTGTATGCTCCAGAACAATATAAGAACATACTGCAGCAAGTTAGTGAAGAAGAGGGCATTGAGATCAAGTCATTCGAATCGGTTGAGAAGTTGAAGGAGGGGGTTGAAGAGGGTGATTTCAACGCCGGAATCGTCCTGCCAGAAGATTTCGAAAAGGTCCTGCTTACCGGAGAGAAACCAAAAGTTAAAATTTATTACCCTCCAGATGCCTCAAAAGACATAAGGAGAGGGGTTGAGCTTATCCTCAAAGAGTCTGCTTTTGCTTTGACCGGGCAGAGACTCCCGGTTGGATTTGATGTGGAAGTTCTGGGCAAAGACAGAGCAGGAGAACAAATTCCGCCCAGGGATAGACTTAGACCCACATTAATAGTCATGATACTCTTTATGGAACTTTGGGGAATTGCCAATCTTATTACGGAAGAAACCGAAAACAAGACCCTAGGAGCGATCCTTGTAACCCCGGCTAAGGTAAGTGACGTGATTGCGGCAAAAGGTGCTGTGGGAACACTTCTTGCCTTTTCCGAGGCGGCTCTGCTGGCATTTCTGCTTGGGGCGCTCAAGGGCAATATCGCTGTCATCTTAGCAACTCTTCTTTTGGGTGCGCTGATGGTAACGGGAATTTCCTTTGTGATCGCTGCTTTTTCTAAAGATATGCTGATCGCAACTGGATACTCGGTTTTAGGCTTGCTTCTTTTAATAATTCCTGCGATTGCAGTGATATTTCCTGGTTCTGCTTCCCTCTGGGTTAGGATATTTCCATCATACTACCTGGTCGAAGTCCTTGACCGCATGGTGACTTATGGGGAAAGCTGGGTGGGTTTTTGGAGAAACCTGGTTATCCTGCTTGCTTTTGACATAGCAGTCTTTCCTGTGGGAGTATTACTTTTAAGGAGGAGATTTAGATGAGTCTTAGAAGAATTGCAGCCATTGTACACAAAGACTTCACAGGAGGTGTGGGCAAAGTATTTTTTATCCTTGCTGTAGTTGTTCCAATACTGATGACTTTGGTGATTAATGTAGTCTTCGGAAGATTCTTTATTGAGAAACCGACTCTTGCAGTTATAGACGAAGGTCATTCCGAGATTAGTGTCAAGATTAAGAATCTAGAGTCAGTAATTATAGAAGAGGCGGAAGATGAAGAACAACTCAAAGAAAGAGTTGAAAGTGGGGCGATCGATGGTGGCTTAGTTTTGCCCAGGGATTTTGATGAGAAACTAGAGCAGAATAAACTCCCTGAAGTAAAAGTCTACATAAGTGGAGAGAGCCTCGCTTCAAACCGTTCGGTTTTAAAAGCAGCTCTGGCTGATCTCCTGCGAAAAGAAGCTGGACAGGAACTTCCTATCGACATAATTGAAACACCTCTGGGAAAAGAAGCTGATCTTCCAATAAAAGTCAAGGTTATACCCCTTATGATTATGTATGCGATCCTGATTGGTGGGTGCACACTTCCTGCGGCTATGGTGATCGATGAGGTTGAGAGGAAGACCATATCGGCGGTGATCATTACACCGGCAACTCTAGGCGAACTGATCTCAGCGAAAGCGATCGTCGGATTTGTAACGAGCTTTGTCATGGGAATCGCGATTCTTGTCATGAACCAGATCTTTATTGGAAATGTCTGGCTACTTGTCATTTTTATCATGATGGGTACATTTTTCGCCGTGGAGCTGGGTCTAATTATCGGCCAATTTTCCAAGGATTTAACTATAGGCTGGACCTATGTCAAATTCGTGGGCATTTTCTGTGCTGCTCCTGCGATCCTGTTTTTCTTCCCACAGGTACCTGATTGGGTGAGTAAGATATTTCCCACCTACTACATTTTCAACCCAATCATTGAAATTTCCCAGCATGCAGCAGGCTTTGGAGAAGTTTGGCTCGATGCACTCATACTTCTTCTCTTTGACCTCTTCTTCATCATATTCGTGCTTTTAGGTAAGAGAAGAATGGCTTTGAGAGTTTAATTGCTATACAGGGGTTGCTTAAAAGTAAAATTTGGTTCAATAATTATTTGTAGACCCTTTTTTCTATTATTTTACCGATTATAAGGTATCTGAATATTCTTCCTTTATAGCTTTTAACTGCAGCTACTACGGCGTATATAGCGAAGAAAAACCATAGTGGGAAGTAAAGGAACATAAAAATCATAGAAATAAAGAATAGGGTTCCCGGCTCTGCATTGGGATTTGCACTAAGCATGGGCATTGAAATTAGCATAAGGATGATACCGGTAAAGATAAATAACATCATAAGTATAAAAAATGCCAGCTGGTAAAAAATTGGGTAGTGGGTCAATTTGAATTTAAGGATATATAGACAAGAATAGAATTTTATGGCATACTTTTAATATGCCAAAGCGGTCAAGCAAAAAGAAAACAAATAAAGATATTAATGTTTTAGCTGCTGATATTGTTAAGCAAGCTACTAATGAACCTATCCCCTCTAAGAAATCAAAGCATCCCAATAAAAATCCTGCTGCTGTTGCTCTGGGTAGATTGGGCGGTAAAAAAGGTGGCAGGGCTCGTGCCGAGAAACTTACTCCAGAAAGAAGAAAAGAAATTGCTCAAAAAGCTGCTAGGGCACGTTGGAATAAATAATTTTTATAATCTCTCATATTTGGAAATAAATGATTGACTTTTTTCCGTTTTTCTTATATATTGTAAAAAACTAACTTAATTTTTTACGAATTTTGTTTAAAATGTAAAAAAAATATTAATTATTTACAAAAATTAGGAAAATGGAAGATTTTATTTCCGGAGAATACAAAAAATATTTTTATGATAAAGAAACTGAATATAATAGTTTTATACCTGGTTGGGTAAATAGACAATTCAATTGGAAAGATAATGAGATTTATACTTTGCTATCAAAATCTGACAGACTAATAGGGCAACTTAATTCTTTTTCAGGTTTAATACCAGATATTGATGTTTTTATTTTAATGCACATTATCACAGAAGCCTCAAAATCATCTAAGATAGAAGGTACTCAAACAGATATAGATGAGGCTATTTTACCAGAGAAAGTAATTAAACCAGAAAAAAGGGATGATTGGAATGAAGTCCAAAATTATATTAAAGCTATGGATTTTGCAATAGAAGAGCTAAAAAAAATTCCGTTGTGTATGAGGTTAATAAATGAAACCCATAAGAGATTATTGTCGGGAGTTAGAGGGGCAGGGCAGCAACCAGGTTCAATAAGAAAAAAACAGAACTGGATTGGTGTCAAAGACTTACTGGGAAAAGCTACTATAGAAAATGCTATATTCATTCCGCCTCATCATTCAACATTACCTGACTTATTAAGTGATCTAGAAAAATTCTGGCATAATGATCAAATAAAAATACCAGAGTTTATAAAAATTGCAATTAGCCATTATCAATTCGAGACAATACACCCCTACAATGATGGAAACGGTAGAATTGGGAGATTATTGATTACATTGCAACTTGTAGACTATGGATTATTAGAGAAGCCAATGTTGTATATATCAGATTTTTTTGAGAAAAATAAAGGTTTTTATTATGATTCACTATCTAGAGTAAGACAAACAAATAATTTAAAACAATGGATAGAATTTTTTCTTACTGGTGTTATAGCTACCGCTGAGAAAGCTTCAGATACTTTTAAAAAAATAATTGAATTAAGAAAAGAATATGATAATAAGATAAGGTCTTTCGGAAGTAGTGCACAAAACGGGGGGAAGTTACTTTTGGAAATGTTCTCAACACCAATGATGAATAAAAATGAAGTTGCTAAGAAATTAGGAGTATCATACAATGTGGCAGCTAGGTTGATTAAGCGTTTTTTAAAGTCAAATATGGTCGTAGAATATATTCCACCAGGCACTAAAAAACGATACTATGCTTTATGGGAATATTTAAATCTATTTAGATAAGGGAAATTCTTTAATGGTAAAATTAATAAAATCACAAAAGACTTTTAAGAGAGTAGTGGTATTTATAGATCATAGTAATGTACTGCATGGTCTTATTAAGCTTAGAAAAAGTGATTTAAACTGGTCAAGATGGTACAATCCATTTTTTTTAGCACAAAAACTGGTTGGGAATAGAAATCTAATTAGTGTTTATTTTTATTGTGCCCCACCGCCATCTTACTTATTACATAGGACAAAAATAGATAAAGGTAAATACTGGAAACAAATAAGTTATTATAAAGCTATTAAGAAGTTACCATTAGTAAATTTAAAACTAGCTAGAACAGTAGGAAATAGAAAGAATGTACATGAAAAAAATTTAGATACCCAATTAAGCGTGGGAATGCCCAGTCTTGCTGCTAAAAATAAATACGATACAGCTATTTTGGTAGCCAATGATGGGGATTATGCCGATACAATGGAAGAAACAAAAAGTTTAGGTAAAAAAGTCGAACTTGCATATTTTAAAAATAAATGTTCAATGGGTGCAAGAAAGATCTGTGATGTACCAAGAAGGCTGCGAATATCTTATTTTAATGAGCTTATATTTAAGGTAAATTGCAATTAATAAAAAAACAGGAGACTTTCGCCTCCCGTTACTTATTATTGCCGAAGCTATAATAAGGTGTTCTTAGGTATTTAATTATAACACACCATGTCAAGTTTTTTTATTTTCCTCTTGACAATGCTTGAGCGGTCAAGTATAATATGGTTATGAATAAATTAAGCATAGAAGAAAGAGCCAGGGTAATATCAGCTTTAATTGAAGGTAATTCAATTAGAGCTACTTGCCGCATAACAGGTGCTGCAAAAGGTACAGTAATTAGATTATTGGAATTAGTCGGCAAGGCTTGTTCTAAATATCAGAATGAGCATTTAAGAGACCTCAATTGCCAACATATTCAAATAGACGAAATTTGGTCGTTCTGTTATGCCAAACAAAAGAATGTTCCCGAGAATAAGCAAGGTCAATTCGGTTATGGTAATGTCTGGACATTTACAGCTATTGATGCCGATACTAAATTAGTTCCTTCATGGTTAATTGGATTAAGAGATTCTGATTATGCCTTTGAGTTTGTTAATGATTTAAAAGATAGATTAGCTAACAGAGCACAAATTACTACTGACGGTCATAAAATATATTTTGATGCAGTTGAGGGAGCATTTGGTCCAAATGTAGATTATGCAATGCTTATTAAGATGTATGGTGCTGAACCCGAAGGTGAAAAACGGTATAGTTCAGCAGAATGCATAGCAGCTGAAAAGCATATTATGCAGGGTAATCCAAATCCTAAGCTGATTTCTACTAGCTATATTGAAAGACAGAATCTTACAATGCGAATGAGCATGAGACGGTTTACCCGATTAACTAATGCTTTCTCAAAGAAAATAGAGAATTTAGAATATGCTGTTGCTCTTCATTTTATGTACTATAATTTTGCTCGTACACACAAGTCCTTAGCTAATCCTTATCCAAGAACACCTGCAATGGCAGCAGGTATAGAGAATCATATTTGGAGTATTGAGGAGATTGTTAAATTAATTGATTCAAATTGACTCACTACCAAAAATTGCCTGAATTGCATTGAACTTTACGAATTTAGATTTTTCTTTCTGGTTGACCCATATTATTATTGGGGCAATTATTCCAATGTTTGGTATAAGGGTTGAAATTTTTCTTTTATAGTGAAGCAATTCGACTGTTACCATTTTTTTCAGATTTGGCTATAATACTGAATAATGGTTCAAAGGTGCTGAAGAAGTGGTTCAAAGCTGGTGAAGATTCACAAAATGATTGAAGAAATCGGAATAGATTCAGTACATATCTAAAAGTGCTGTAGATAATGTATGGAGAAGAAAGTTTCTAGGATTTAGCTACTATGTTTCCTCAAAAGGAGAAATAAGCTTAAGGCTTGTCCCTGGTGTAGCAAAAAGACAGAGAGATAAAATCAGAAAGATTACCAGAAGAAACAGGGGAAAGTCAATAGATATAAAAATTGAGTAAATTCAAGAAGAATTATGAATTTTGTTAAATTATAATAAAAATCAGAAGAGAGGTTAGAGTGAAGAGAAATGCTCTTATTGCGCAGTCCGGTGGGCCATCTCCGGTAATCAATGCCTCACTTCAAGGAGTGATTGAAAGTTGCGTCTCCTATCCGGAACATATAAAGAATATATATGCAAGTTGGCATGGTGTTGAGGGTGTCCTACTAGAAGAATTAATTGATATTTCATTACAAACCAAAGAAGAGATTGAATTTCTCCGTTATACACCTGCTGCAGGAGCCATAGGAACCTGTAGATATAAACTGAAAGAAGATCAAAAGGAAGATTTCGAACGTATTATTAGAGTGATGCAAGCTCATGATATTGGATATTTCTTTTACATTGGTGGGAATGATTCCATGGATATTGCCAGCAAAGTTTCAAAACTGGCTAAGGAAAAAGACCTCGATTTGTTGGTCGTTGGTGTACCTAAAACCATAGATAATGATGTAGGTGATGAGGAATTTATACTTATAGACCACACTCCAGGATATGCAAGTGCAGCCAGATACTGGGCATACTTGATTCAAAATACTGAAGAGGAAAACAGGGGAATGAGTGTTTCAGAACCGGTAACTGTTTTGCAGGCAATGGGTAGAAAAGCAGGTTATATTACGGCTGCTTCCAGACTTGCAGATCCAGAAAGAAAAATTCCGCTCCAGCTTTATATGGCAGAGTCAAATCATACTCTTGAATCACTTGCTGAAAATGTAAATAGACAGGTTGTAAAATCCGGACGTTGCATCGTCGTAGTAAATGAGGGTTTCAATGTGGGAAGTGTTGGAGAATCATATGATGGTTTTGACAATATTGAGTATGGTGCAAGCAAGACTACAGCAGCACAGATAGTTACCAACTATTTGAACGGTGTAGGAATTAAAGCCAGAGGACAGGTAACATGCCAGGTACCTGGCATTATACAACGTGATGTATCCATACATGCTTCAAAGGTTGATATTGACGAAGCATATGAAGTTGGGAAAAAAGCTGTAGAAATTGCGATCAACGAAGGGACCGGTTGGATGGCAACAATTTTAAGAAAGCCAGGGAATTCTTACAAAGCCATCTTTGACAAGGTAGATCTTGAAAAGATTGCAAAATCATTAAGATTCTTTCCTTTAAGTTGGATTACAAATGATGGTATTGATGTGACAAATGATTTTATAAGATATGCTATGCCTCTCATCGGAGAAAGCTGGCCAGAGATTAAACTGGAAAAGGGATTGCAGAGATTTACAAAATTTTCAATTAAATTTATTAATAAAAAGTTAAGTAATTATATCCCTATAAGGTTCAGAAATTAGTAATCGAGTTTAGAATTTAAATATGTTAAAGGAAAAATAAAAAGCCAAAGAATTGTTAGAAAAATTTTCCCAAATTTAAATCCTCATTCTTAATCTTGTGAGCTCCAACTTTCGGATCCACGATGTATTGATATTTCCCACCTATTACATTTTCAACCCAATCATTGAAATTTCCCAGCATGCAGCAGGCTTTGGAGAAGTTTGGCTCGATGCACTCATACTTCTTCTCTTTGACCTCTTCTTCATCATATTCGTGCTTTTAGGTAAGAGAAGAATGGCTTTGAGAGTTTAAGAATCGACTCCTGAGTGAAACAGGGTATAGTATGCCTTATAATCTGACCGATTGAAATATCGCAACGCAAAGAAATAAAACAAGCTGTGGAGTTGTTTTATTCATGCGTAAATCCCAGGTGAATTAGAGAGATTCCCTTTAAATGCTAACTGCCAACTCTCTTAAAAACTCTGAAGGTGATAATATTTTAATACCTTTACAGAACTTCTTAGGGAAGTGTTTTTTATTTCCCGTTACAAGAAAATTAATTTTTCCAGATATTGCTATTTCTAAAAATGGGTCATCATCTGAATCTGGCAGTGATATCTTTAAAGGCATTGCATCAATGTAGATTCCTTCTTCTTTTATCTGTGTGATAATCAACTCTATTTTTTGAGGATGAAAATTGAATTTTTTTCTCTTTAATATGGCTTCATATTCATTCAATACCCTAAAATCGTAAGCTATTTTTATTCTGCCAGTAAGAATAAGGTGGAGAATTGTTGCTGCATCACTATAAGGTTTAATCAATCCTGATACAATAATATTTGTGTCAACAACAATTATCACCTACTGCGCTCCAGCCTCATTGCTTTAATTTCTTTTTCAATTTCCCCTTCAGTTGTTTTATCCAATCCTTTATTTACAGCCTCTTTTTGTATATCTTCCATAGCCAACAATGCCCTTGCTCTTCTTAATGTAATAAGGGAACTTTCCAAATTATCCTGTTCTACAGGATATAAAATAGCAATGGGTTTTCCATTTGAAGTAATTATTATATCTTTGTCAACTTTTAACTGTTTCCAGACATCACCTGGTCTAATTCTAAAATCTCTAACACTAATAAATTTCATCTATATAACCTCCTGATTGTTTGTCTACATTAAATATATAAATTATCCTACAAAATGTCAACATCAATTAGGAAATAAGTATTACCGTCTTATGATAAGCTTGAAAATCCAATTTATACCATAAAAAATTTTATGAAAACAGAAACTTAAAACAACTTATTTTATTGCTATACAAGAGTTGCTTAAAAGTAAAATTTGGTCCAATAATTATTTATAGACCTTTTTTTCTATTATTTTACCGATTATAAGATATCTGAATATTCTTCCTTTATAGCTTTTAACTGCAGCTACTACGGCGTATATAGCGAAGAAAAACCATAGTGGGAAGTAAAGGAACATAAAAATCATTGAAATAAAGAATAGGGTTCCCGGCTCTGCATTGGGATTTGCAATAAGTATGGGCATTGAAATTAGCATAAGGATGATACCGGTAAAAATAAATAACATCATGAGTACAAAGAATACCAACTGGTAAAAAATTGCCTGAATTGCATTAAATCTTACAAATTTTGATTTATCCTTCTGAGTAATCCATATTACTATAGGAGCAATTACCCCGATATTTGGAATCAGGATCGATAGGTGGGAGAGAAGTGACATAAGTTTTTCTTCAGAAGTTATTTCTTCATTCATTTTTATTCCTTTGGTAATTTTTTAATATTAAGATAAAAATATAAGACTTTTTAATAATTTTATCAATACAGGCGCTATTGGTGACTTCTGGCTGAGCTGCGGAATTACATTAGCCCCGTCGATTATTTTATTAGTGATACTATTCCCGTTTTTGAAAAGAAAAATACAGATAAAATAGTAAGAGAGAATAAAGTTATTTAAATTGGTACAACTTACTTCATGTTTTAAATTCTTTACAGTGATAAGTATTATTGTTCTGGAATTATGGATTGTTTAATTATAGAATAATGTAAGGTTCGGTATTTACATTATATAAATCATTTAAAAACACAGACAGATTGTAGGGCAATGGACAGAAAAATTATTCTGCTTACCAATGATGATGGAATAGATTCGGAAGGACTTTATACTATTTATAGGACCTTAAAGGAAGATGAAGGGTTTGACATAAGGATTGTAGCCCCGGATAAGGAGAGGAGTGCCGTGGGTCACGCTATTACTGTGTTCCGTCCGATTTCGGTAAGAAAAGAATACAGGGAAGGAAACTTCTTTGGATATGCAGCTGATGGAACTCCTGCTGACTGTGTAAAAATAGCCATCAGGGCAATTTTAGATAGGGCTCCTGATTTGCTTATATCCGGTATCAACAGAGGGGCAAATTTGGGAGAAAATATTATCTACTCGGGCACAGTTTCAGCTGCGACGGAAGGAACGGCTTATGGCGTGGCTTCTATAGCTGTTTCCATAGATAATCTGGTCGATCCTGATTATAGCTATGCAGCCAATTTTACAAAAAGAGTTGCCAGACAAATAATAAAGAATGGAGGTCTTCCTAAAGGGACACTGCTGAATATTAATATTCCTGATGTTTGTGAAAAAGAGATAAAAGGTGTGAAAATAACCACCCAAAGCGACGCTAAGTTTAAAGATAACTTCATAAAGAGAGTTGACCCCAGAGGAAGAGATTACTACTGGATGGATGGAGAATTTATTGGGAAAACAAAAGATAAGAATTTTGATTATAATGCGGTAAAGAGTAATTATGTGTCCATTACTCCCATTCATTATGATATGACTGATTACAGAACACTGGATTATTTTAAAAAATGGGGCATTAAAAAATAATAACCAGGACATTATGACAGGCTTATTGTAAGTTTAAAGATATAACAGGGATGGAAACTAGTAAGAAACAATTTATATCGGATTTGGGGGCTGGCGCAAAAGCAGACTCCATATTTATGGTAGCAAAGAAACAGGTTAGAAAAAAGAAAAACGGCGATGATTATTGCGCAGTTACTCTTCAGGATAAGGAAGGAAGTATTGAAGGAGTATTATGGACGGAGATTTATCGCAGTGCTGGAAATTTTACCGAGGGAGATTTAGTTTCAGTAGAAGGAGAGGTAAAAGAATATAAGGGAATTAAACAACTGGTTATCAACTCTATAAAAAAGATTGAAAATAAAGAAGATATAGAATATTCAGATTACATAAAGACTTCCAGAAGAGATATCGATGAAATGTTTGCCGGGATTGAAGAATACACTGCCAGAATTAAAAATCCTCATTTAAAGAAACTGATTGATTTATATTTTGAGGATAAAGAGTTTGTTAAGGATTTTAAAAATGCTACTGCGGCAGTACGTTATCATCACGCCTTTAAGGGTGGACTGCTTGAGCATACACTGGCAGTAACTGAAATCTGCGACGCTATTTCCAGGGTCTATCATAATTTGAATTATGACCTGCTGATTAGTGGAGCAATCCTTCATGATATTGGTAAAATCAGGGAATACAAGACAGCAGCAACTACTGAAGTAACTGATGAAGGGAAACTTCTTGGCCATATCACCATCGGGTATGGATGGCTCTTGGAAAAAATAAAACAGATAAACGATTTTCCGCAAGATTTAAGGAACAGACTTCTTCATATAATACTAAGCCATCATGGTCAAAAGGAATTTGGCTCTCCTAAAAGACCAAAGATATTGGAGGCTTTTATAGTCTATTATGTAGATCATATGGATGCTGATATAGGCGGATATAATATTATATTGGAGGAAAATAAAAGCGGCAGTGACTGGTCAGATTATGTTAAGAACTTTAAAAGATCAGTTTTTTTAAAAAAACTTGAGCTGCCCGGCGATGAAGATAGCAGGGATATCAAAAGAACGGTGGCTGGTAAACTGGATAGAGGTAATACGAAGACTAACGGGGAAGAAAAACAGCAGGAAGAATTGTTTTAGTTCATTTAATCTTTAATTCATATAAAAAATTTTTTTTCTACTTTATTTTTTTTATCAGCTAATTCAGGTTTATTATTAAGAAATAATGTGTTATGATATACACAAAATATTTTAAAAAAAGATGTATAATTTTAATTATACGTACATATTAGTATTATTTGTGATTATCTAACTGGTGATTAATATGAAGAGGCTTAATATAACTATAAGTGATGAGATACTTAAAGATTTAGAATATCTGAAAGAATCAGAAAAGTTAAACAGAAGTGAATTAATAAGAAGAGCCATTATTCTGTATAAGAATGAATTTGATAAAAGATTAAAAGAGAGAATCAGGGAAGAAAAGGTGCTCAAAGCCGTAAGTAAGATAAATGAAATCAGGGAAAGTACGGGTGTATGGAATGGAGTTAAAGAGATTAGAAAGTTTAGGGACAGCAGAGGAAGAAATTTTTCATAGAATAAGAGAACAGCCAAGAACCCTTGTATTGGACTCTTCCGTGTTTATAAAATGGTTTTCGAAGGATAAAGAAGATGATATGTCAGATGCCATCGGTATATTAGAATCACTGAACAGTAGCGACATAATTATAGTATGTCCCGAAATTGCCATATATGAGCTTGCAAATGTGCTTTACTACAAACCTGATCTTGATTATGAAAAGACTAAAATTGCTCTGGAACAGTTTCTCAATCTGGGAATAGAGTTTATAAAGCTTTTTAAGAGTCTAATATTGGATGCTAATAAGATCAGGCATGAATTTGATATAACATTTTACGACTCCTCTTATCTGGCAGTTGCAAGGTTTTTTAGATTAAAATTTATCACTGCTGACAAAAAGCTATATGAGAGCTGCAGAGAATTTGAGAATATAGAGCTTCTTAAAAATTTTAGTTTTTAATGTTTAATTATGTATCATTAAAGCAGGAAGCAGACGCCAAATCTCCCTCTGGAATATTTGGGTAAGTTCTGTGGAACGGCAAACAGGTAACATGGATATTATAAAATACAGAAAAGATGCTGAATCATTCCTGTATAAGGTAGATAAAGAGCATTACCTTCATTTTTCGGGACAGAAGGACAGCATTAATATAAGTGGTATTTATGATGAATACAAATATTTATTTAGCAGGAAGAACATTGAATATATTAAAAACATAAAGGATAAGAGTACAAGTAAAGAAAAGAAGAAAGCTGCGTATCTGCTAAAATTCTGTACCGAAGGTTATATTGAGAGACAGGTAAAAGACTTGATTGATAAAATTGCAGAAGATGAGGCGCAGGCAAAGATTGATATAGAAGGCAGGAAAGTGCCTTTCAGGTATTCTGAGATCCTGATGGTAAATGAGCCGGACAAGATAAAAAGAGACAGGATTGAGGATAATAGAAGTAAAAAGATAGCAGAATCCTTTAATGATACTTTATATACCTATTGGGATACTCTCCACAGAAAGGCAGTAGATTTAGGATTTTCGAATTACAGCGAACTTTTTTCGTATTTAAAGGAAGAAGATTTCTATAGCCTGCAGGCTAAAATGGAAAGGCTCTTGAATGAAACTCAAGATTTGTATGAAAAACATTTCACCAGTCTACTGGAGAGGGAGCTGGGAATATGCCTTAAAGATTCCCGGAGAAGCGACTTTTCATTTATAAAAAGAGCAAAAAAATATGATAGGTTCTTTAAAAAGGATAATCTTATTCCCATATTTACAGATGCTTTATTTGAGATGGGGATAGATATAAGTAGATATGGTAATATTCATTTAGATGTGGAGGAAAGAGAAAACAAATCACCAAGGGCATTTTGCTGTACCCCTAAAGTACCGGAAGAGATATATTTGGTAATTATGCCAGGTGGAGGCCAGGATGATTATGAAGCTATGCTTCATGAAGGCGGTCACTCACTGCATTTTGGAAGTACCAGTTCAAAGCTTGATTTCGAGTACAGATGTCTGGGTGATAATGCAGTAACGGAAGGATATGCTTTTTGCATGGAACAGCTTATGAAGAACCGGCAATGGTTGGTTGATTTTTTAAAGATGAGCCCTGAGCTGGCAAGAGAATTTGTATACTTTTCAAACCTGGTAAAACTCTGGTTTTGCAGAAGATATGCAGGTAAGCTTAAATATGAATTGACTCTTCATAATGGTAAACCAATAGATGGTAAAGATTCTATTTATAAAGAGATTTTATCAGATGTTAATTTAATGGAATATCCTGAAGAGAATTATCTGAGGGATGTGGATGGTGGTTTTTATTGTACCAATTACATAAGAGCCTGGATCTTTCAATCACAACTCAAGGAATATATGTATAGAAAATTCGATTATAACTGGTACAAAAAGAAAAAGGCGGGTCTTTTCCTGAAAGAACTGTGGAGCTACGGACAGAAGTATTCTGCATCTGAAGTTTTATCGCAATTGGATTTTAAAAGTCTGGATATTAGCTATCTGATAGACTCACTTATAGATGAAATCAGAAATTTTTAAGAATACTTGATTTTATTATACGTTTATATATTATAAAATACTTTTAAAATGGGTAAAAGGTTATAGAAAGGATTGCAATTGGACTTAAAACAAAAGATAAGAAATATTCCGGATTTTCCCAAGAAAGGAGTGGTATTCAGGGACATCACCACTCTTGTGGGAGACGTAGAAGCATTTAAGTATTCAGTAGACAGGATGGTTGAATACTGGCGGGGGAAAAAGATCGACGCAGTTTTAGGGGCTGAGGCAAGAGGCTTTATATTTGGAGGGGTCATTGCTTATAAACTGGGTGTAGGCTTTATTCCGGTTAGAAAACCGGGAAAGCTTCCCTATAGGACCTGTCAGGTTTCTTATGATCTTGAGTATGGGAAGAATATTTTGCAGATACATATTGACGCTATAAAAAAAGGCGATAAGATTTTAATTGTGGACGACCTTGTGGCAACAGGCGGTACTGCGAAAGCTAAAGCTGAGCTTGTTGAAAAAATGGGTGGCGAAGTTGTTGGATTCTGTTTTTTGATAGAGCTGGAGTTTTTAAATCCAAGAAAAATTTTAAAGGATTATGATATATTTTCACTGATAAAATATGAATCAGAATAAAAAAGATTGGAATGGAGAGAGGTGATTATATATGGCTAAAAAAGAAAAGAAGGAGAAAAAAAGCAGCAGAGGAGATGGAGAAGATAAAGAATTAAAGGATAAATTTATGGGAGGGAGCCTGGGTGGGAAGAAAGAAACCAAAGAGGCCGAAAAAGAGGAAAAAAGAGAGAGCGAAGAAGAAATAATAAAAGAGCTCCAGGAAGAGATTGATAAATTAACCACCAAAGACATCATAACGCGGATGATGATGTCCCTTTCCAGCTTTGCTTATAAAAAAATGGGACTCCCTGTTGGAGTAAATGATAAATATAAGGACAGGCAGCAGGCGAAGCTTGCCGTAGATGGTTTTGATGCTCTGCTAAAGGTTATAATTGATGAAGTGAGCGCAGAGGAGAGAGAGAATTTAAAGTCTTCTTTATCTAATTTGCAGATAAATTTTGTTAAAATATTTCCTTAATCATTGAGCCCCGGGTGGGCATTAGAGTGAATTATTAATTGATGATTAGTTTATCTGGTTTTTCTTGATATAATCTCTTGCTTCTTTTATGGCTATTTTTACAGCCTCTTTTGCAGTTTTAGCCTTAATTATAAATCGGGAGTCTTCACTGTAATAGGGCCGGACTTCCCAGGTTTTTAATGCGATTATAGGTTTATCAAAAGTCAATGTATAACCAATTTCTGAAAGGGTGCCGTAACTTCCATTGATAGCTATTACAGCATGCGCCGAAAGTATAATGGGAACATTTCTGGCGTAACCCATTCCGGTAGGAATTTTTATATCAACATATCTATTCGCATCATTTTCATCTGCAGTGGGGAGAATACCGATAGTAAGTCCCCCTTCTTCTTTAGCTCCTTTGCATGATGCTTCCATTGTTCCACTCAAACCGCCGCAAATTAGAACAGCGCCGTTTCTGGCTATTTCCCTGCCTACTTCATAAGCCAGGTTGTAAATTTCACTGTCTACTTGACTTCCGCCAATTACCGAGATTTTTATAATATTTTCTTTTTTCTTAATATTTTTCATTTTCGGCCTCTGATAATCTGTGTTTTATTTAATTGTTATTACATTTATGTTAATAGATCCTAATATCAGATATTGCTGGCTACATCTGCAGGCATACCAAGTTTCAACTGCAGGTCAGGATTTTTAATGCTTATGGTAATTTTATAAACTGTTTTAACTCTTTCTACTTTTTGTTTGAATATTTTTTGGAGTAAATTCTGTCCTCTTATAAATTTTACTTAAATTTTAAAAGATGCTTAAGACAATCTCTTAATTTTCATTTAATGTTGAAGTTTAACAAGCCAGTAGGGGAAAGTCAAATCTTGATTTTCTTAAGAAAAATTGGTTATTTGACAATTTGATTTTTAATAGATATACTCATATATGTAAAACTACAATACAATTATAGCAAGAGGTTAAAACATGGTAGAAAGAAAGCAGGATTATTTTAGGGTTCCTATAACTATGCCTTCAAATATGGTGTCATTTCTGGAGAATCTAGGTATCGAATGTAAAAAATCTGGTGGTCATAAAATAGCTAATACTATGATTGTTAGAAGCGCAATAAAACTTCTGATGGATTTAGACCTGGATATTTCAGGTATAAAATCAGAAGAAGAACTTGAGGATAGAATAAAAGAAGCTGCAAAGAGATATTAGGAAATAATAATATCAGCTTCTATCCTAAACTTTAGAAACAAAAGCGGGAATCCTCGGTTTTTCAAATCCGAGATGAGAGCGTTAAGAACTAGGGCAGGACATGTCCAAAGTTAAGCCTGTGGAGAGAACAACCTCTGCACTGCAAGTTGACTCTGTGAAGCAGGAACCGTTTCCTAATATTGGGATGCATGGTAATTTATTGCTGTGAGGATGTCACCAATATTGATATTCTACAGGTAATTTATTGCTGCAAACATAATATTCTTTAGCATGCTTTCAATTACTCATTTATTTTAAATTCTAATTATTTATAATAATAGATGCGGTATACACTTTTTATATCTTTTTATATCCGTATTGAATTGTTTTAAAAGATGGGAGCTTAACCAATATGCAGGAAGTAAAAACTGATCTACTGATTATTGGTGCTGGCCCGGGAGGGCTGAGTGCAGCATTGAATGCCAGAAGAGCAGGGCTTGATTTTGAAATTGTAGAAAAAAAAATGGCAGGTGGACAAATAATAAATACAGAGTCTGTTGAAAACTACCCGGGCTTTAAAGATGATATTTCAGGTTATGAACTTGCGCAAAATTTATTGGAGCATTGCAGGAGGTTTGATATCGAAGTAAGAGAATATTTTGCCGTAAACTCTATTGAGTCAGTTAATACCAGGAAAAAAGATAAATCTTATCATTTTAAGTGCCCTGGCGACGAAAAGCTAATATGGACAAATTCAGTAATAATGGCTACAGGAGCCAGCCCTGATAGGCTAAATGTTAAGGGAGAAAGTGGACTTATTGGCAAGGGTATTTCTTTTTGCGCAACCTGCGATGGAGCTTTATACAGGGATAGGGATGTTGCTGTTGTGGGAGGTGGAGATAAAGCTATTGAGGAGGCAATTTTCCTTACAAAATTTGCAAAGAAAGTATATATGATCCACAGAAGAGATGAACTTCGTGCGGTGGAAATTCTAAAGGATAGAGCATCTAAGAATAAAAAAATAGAATTTTTGTGGAGTTCTGTAATAGAAAAATTTACTGGCAGGGATAGATTAGAAGGAGTTCTGGTAAGAAATAAAAAAGAAAATAAAACATATAAACTTAAGGTTGATGGAGTCTTTGAATATATTGGCTGGAAACCTAATTCAAAACTTGTAAAAGATTTAGTAAAGCTTGATAAGAAGGGTTTTATAATAACAAATTCTCAAATGGAAGCCTCTCTCCCTGGTATATTTGCGGTTGGTGATGTTAGAAATACACCTCTCCGGCAAGTAATAACTGCAGTTGCAGATGGGGCAATAGCTGCTATGTATGTTGATAGATTTTTATCGAAATCAGCTGTAAGACTCCCGTCTTAAGGAAGGAAATATAAGGATGTCAATTATTGGCGGTAGGGAATGCCGTTTCAGCCTGTAGAGTGAATCCGTTAGGAATCACTGTGAAGCAGGAATCTCTCGTCCTTTGGGGCGGAGGGATGTCAAACAGCTCACTATTTTGTTTTAGAGTAAAAGTGAGAGAATTAGAAAAATTGATTTTATATTGAAAGAATGGAAATAATAAGGAGAAATTCTTCAGGGGAAAAAGTTACAGATCTGCAGAGAAGATTAAAACTGCTTGGCTACAATCTTGGAGTAACGGATATTGATGGAATTTTTGGTATTGAGACTGAAAATGCAGTCAGAAAATTCCAACAGGATAGAGGTCTTTTGGTAACAGGGGTTATAGATCAGGAGACCTGGCAGGAATTAGTTGATGCCGGGTATAAAATTGGTGAAAGGATGCTATATCTAAAGCACCCTCCTTTCAGAGGGGACGATGTGAGAACTATCCAGCTCTGGTTAAAAACACTTGGTTTTTATCCTTATAATGAGAATGGTATATTTTGTGAAAGAACCAATAAGGCACTCATAGAATTCCAGAAAAATATGAACATTGCTGATGACGGAATAGTTGGAGAAGAGACATTGCAACATCTGAAAAGTTTAAAAAGAATCATAGTATCTAAAGAAACTTCAAATTTTCCCATAATCAGAGATTTGGATAAAAGAAAAGAACTAGAGGAAAATAAAATTATTCTGGATTATAGTGAAAACATAGAAGATATAGGAAGTAGCGAAAAATATATTAATGAAAAAATATATATTTGTAAAAGTATAGTAAATTTTTGCAGAGATATATTATCTAAAAGCGGTATCCAGACATTACCTTCTATTAGTGATGATAAGAAGCAGAATGTTTTTTTGTATGACAGAATTGAATATGCAAATAAGAGTGATGCAGAGCTGTTGATTAGTGTAGATTTAAATTATTCAGCGGATCAGAATGCAAATGGCTGCAGCTGTTTTTATTTTAAAGGCCTTAAGTCCTATTCAGTTCCCGGATATAAAATTGCGAATCTGATTCAGGATAAAATCACCAGTAAATTAAAAGTTTTAGATTGCAGGGTTCATGGTGCAAACTACGCTATCCTGAAAGCAACAAATATGACATCGGTATTAGTAGAACCTGCTTTTATTTCAAATTATAGGGAAAGAGAAAGGTTAAAGAAATCAAGTTATCAGATGAAGATAAGCGAAAGCATAGTTGAAGCCATTTTAGAGTATCTAAGTGAATAAAAAATATAACAGGAGAAAAATAATATATTTTATGTATATAATATATGATGATTTTTATTTAAAACACCAAAATGCTCCCGATCATCCTGAAAATGCAGATAGGCTTACTGCTATTAAGGAAGCATTAAATAACTGGAAATTTAAAGATAAGATAGCCATTAAGAAACCCCGTCCTGCTACTGACAGGCAAGTTGAGATGGTTCATGATAAAAACTATATCCAGAAGATAAAAAATCTATCAAAAATGGGAGGTCTTTCTTATCTGGACCCAGACACAGCAGTAACAAAATACACATATGACTGCGCGCTCCTGGCTGCAGGTGGTTGTTTTGTGGGTTTGGACTTGATTTTTAGCAAGGGAACTAAGTTTGATAAATTTTTTGCTGCTATCCGTCCACCAGGCCACCATGCTTTTAAAGGAGCTGGTAGTGGATTTTGTATTTTTAATAATATAGCCCTGACTGCCAGATATGCCCAGGGAAATTTTGGAGTGGAAAGGATTGCTATATTAGATTTTGATGCTCATCATGGAAACGGGACGCAGGAGATCTTTTATGATGACAATAGTATTTTCTATATATCTTTCCACCAATATCCTCACTATCCGGGGTCTGGATATTATGATGAAATCGGAAGGGGCAAGGGAGAAGGCTTTAACCTGAATTTTCCTTTTATGCCCTACACCAGGGATCCGGATTATTTAACTGCAATGATAGACATAATTATACCGATTATGGAAAGATTTGATCCCGGGCTAATTCTGGTAAGTGCAGGATATGATTCCCATTTTTCGGATTCCCTTTCTTCTCTTGGTCTGGTAGAAGAATCATATTACAAGATAATGTATATTATTTCATATCTAAGTTACAAACACTGCCAGGGTAGAACCGGAATATTGCTGGAAGGTGGTTATGAATATAATTCTACTGCAAAAAGCGTTCTTGAGACTATAAGAGGGTGCTTTAATAAAGGGGATTTTCCGGATATAAATAATAGTATTGATCTGGAAAATAAGCTGGAAATAGATGAAAGCTTCAAGATTCAAAAAGTAAAAAACATGGAAATTCTGAACTCTATCAGAGAAATCTTTAAAGTTTAATAAAGGTCAATTTAAAACAGTGTTCAAAGGCAGTAACCATGATATTATAATAGACATAAGTGAAGTGGTTTATTGTATTAATTATAAGTGCTATTTTTAAAAATTGGTTAAAAGAAGTTTTTACAGGTTATTATTTTTATTTTTGATTATTATGATTGCTCTGCCAGGCTGCAGGAGTTATGGTGGGAAGTTTGATGTAACCTATTTTTTCAAAACTGAACCAGAAAAAGCTGTTCTGGATTTTTTCCAATCTCTTGCCAATAAGGATCCGGATTTTATTTATACAAATTTACTGCCCGATAAGGATAGGAATAGTATTAGCAGGGGAAAGTACGTAGATGAATTTAATAACATACTTTCCGATGTAGAAAGTATAGATGTTAAAAGAACGGTGTATCTGGGATATGAGAATAATATGAGCAAGGTGGTAGCAGAGTTTGAAGTCAACTATAAAAATGGTGAGGTAAAACAGTATAAAAAGTATATTTACTTGACAGAAGAAAACAATAAGTGGAAAATAATTTTTGAAAAAACTTTTATATAATAAATAAATGTTTTTTATAAATCTAAAAAGGATAATGACGATAACTACAGAGACTACAAAAACTGTGATTAACCTGAGCACAGGTGTTGAGACTGTAACTCCCACTACTGATGCCAGCACCAGAATAGTAGAACCTGAAAAAGTAGGGTCACTTATAGTGGGGTTGAAGCCTGGTGAAAAGATAAAAATAGTGATTAAAATACAAAACATTTCAGCCTATGTTGATGATAAGATTACCGTTCATTTTAATTTCGCTCCCGTAGATTGTGGTGGCCACTTTTTTATTGATGAAATGGTCTCCACCGGTGATATTGCTGTAACAAGCAGTGGTAGGAATTAAAGCTTTAAAAGTGCTGCATTCCTGTTATATAATATATTTTATTTTTTCTAGGCAAAATTTTCTATGAAAGCGGTGTGCCAAAAATTATGAGCAAAAGAGATAAGGATAATTATAAGAATTATAAACAGGTGGAAGAAGGTTCTGGTAATGGGCAGGATATGGAGGAAATGGTGGAATATAAAAAGCCTGGTAAGAAAGAACCAAAAAGTGGCTTTAAAAAAGAGATAAGAGAAGAACTGCAAGCAGAGGAACTTGAGGAAGAAATAGAGCTTCTAAGGAAAGAACTGGAAAATTATAAAAAGATTGAAGAAGAATATCTGGATAGAATTAAAAGATTACAGGCAGATTATGATAATTATAGAAAAAGAACCTTAAGGGAACATCTGGAGCATATAAAAAGGGCAAATAAAGATTTAATAGAAAAACTTCTTCCTGTAATTGATAGCTTTGAAATAGCCCTTGATGCCGGAAAAAAAATGAAAAAAGGAGGGGGCGATTTTTTAAAGGGCGTAGAAATGATTTATGAGAATTTAATGGAGCTTCTAAAGAAAGAAAATGTCAAAATTATTAATCCAAAAGGTGAGGAGTTCAATCCAGAGATTTGCGAAGTAGCAGTAACCGAAGCGGTGGAAGACGTCGATGAAGGGATTGTACTGGATGTTATAAGAAAAGGCTATATGATAGATAATTTTTTAATAAGGCCTGCAGTAGTAAAGGTTTGCAAAAAAAAAGCAAGATAAGAGTAAAAACTAAAGAAACGATTTTAAAAACAGAAACTTATATATCCACCCTGGTATTAAACAGGAGTTATATCTAAATGAAAATTGCAATATCCGGTAAAGGTGGAGTGGGTAAGACCACTCTGGCAGCATGTCTTTCTAAATATTATGCCAATAAAAATCATAAGGTAATTGCTGTTGACGCTGATCCTGATGCCAATCTGGCTGCGGTATTAGGAATAGGATATGATGAGGCTTCAAAGATTACACCGCTGGTAGAGATGAAAAAATTAATTGAAGAGAGGACCGGGGCCAGGCCAGGAGGATATGGAGTGTTATTCAAATTAAATCCCAGGGTGGATGATATCCCCCAGAAATTTGGAATAGAAATTGATGGTGTGAGGCTGCTGGTTGCCGGAACGGTAAAAGCAGGCGGCAGTGGATGTTATTGTCCTGAAAATGTTCTGCTTAAAAGTCTATTCAGGCATCTCGTTGTCAACCGGGAGGAGATTGTAATCCTGGACATGGAAGCGGGAATAGAACATTTGGGCAGGGGTACCTGTGAGAGTATGGATGCCTTAATTATTGTAGTAGAACCAGGACTCAGGAGTGTTCAGACTGCCTGGACGGTTAGAAAGATGTCTCTGGATCTGGGAATCAGGGATCTTTTTATCGTGGTAAATAAAGTAAGAACTGATGAAGAAGAAAAATTGATTGAAGATAATCTGGGTGATTTTGTCATACTGGGAAAACTTCCTTACAGCGACAGGGTAAGAGAGTCAGATCTGAAACATTTTTCTCCATGTGGTGCGGATGAAGAATTCAAGAAATCAATTGAAGAAATTGCCAATAAGTTAGATAAATATATTAACAAAAAATAAGATTATTCTGCGATGTACAGGTATCTTATTAAAAAGTCTTGTACCTATTTTTTTAATTAAAATAAGAAACATTTACAAAAATAGAAAGCGGTGGGTATTTGTATAGAATTGTAAAAAAAGAGAAGCTGGTAAAAGATATAGACAGATTTTATCTTAAAGCTCCGCTAATAGCCAGAAAAGTAAAAGCGGGACAGTTTGTGGTCATCAGAATAAATGAAGATGGAGAAAGGATCCCCTTGACTATCGCAGGTTATAACCGCAGTAATGGGATAATAAACATAGTTTCTATGAGAGTGGGAAAGACTACTGCTTTACTCTCCAGTTTAAAAGCAGGTGACAGTATACTGGATGTTGTGGGTCCGCTGGGTAATGCTTCTGAGATTGAAAATTTTGGAAGAGTGATCTGCGTTGGAGGTGGAGTGGGAGTGGCCCCAATTTTCCCTATAGCCAGGGAATTAAAAAAGACTGGCAATTATGTAGTCTCCATTATCGGCGCCAGGAGTAAAGACCTTCTTATCTTAAAAGAAGAGATGGAAGATATATCTGATGAACTGCATATCTGCAGCGATGACGGTTCCATTGGATATCATGGTTTTGTATCAGGTTTTTTAAAAGAGTATCTGGAGAAAAATTTAACCGGTAATGCAGATAAAAGAAAGGATATTGCGAGGGTGATTGCTATTGGCCCGGCTCTTATGATGGCTGCTGTAACTAGAGTGACCGAACCTTTTAACATAAAGACCATAGTGTCTCTGAATTCCATAATGGTTGATGGAACGGGAATGTGCGGGGCCTGTAGAGTAGAAGTGGGAGGAAAAACTAAATTTGTTTGCGTAGATGGGCCAGAGTTTGACGGGCACCAGGTAAATTTTGATCTTCTTCTTTCGAGGCAGAAGGTATACTGTGATCATGAGAAGGAGTGCATGGGTCTTTATAAACATAAATGCGGGCTGCCGGAGTGATAATATGATTGATTAGTTGCAGGAAGGATACTTAAAAAAATGACAAAAAGGGCAGACAAAAGGAATATAAAAAAAGAAAAGATTCCCCGGGTGGCTATGCCCGAACAGGACCCTGAGAAGCGGAAAAAGAATTTTAATGAAGTTACTCTGGGATATACTGAAGAACATGCTCTGCGTGAAGCATCAAGATGTCTCCAGTGTAAAAATTCTGAATGCATAAAAGGCTGTCCGGTAGAGATTGACATAAAAGGTTTTATTAAACTAATCCAGAAGAAGAAATTTAATGAGGCCCTGGGAAAGATCAGGGAACGGAACAGCCTTCCGGCTATATGTGGTAGAGTATGTCCTCAGGAAGATCAATGCGAAAAGGTATGTATCCTGGGCATTAAAGATGACCCGGTAGCTATCGGAAGGCTTGAGCGATATGTAGCAGACCGGGAATTAAAAAGAAAAGCTCAAAGGTTAAAAGAGTGCGCCTGGTCGGAGATTACCAAACAGTGCGCCAGAGAAAAAATAGCAATAATTGGGTCTGGTCCTGGTGGGCTTACCTGTGGGTCAGAATTAGCCAAACTGGGTTATAGGGTCACTATATTTGAAGCTCTGCATAAACCAGGAGGAGTTTTAGTTTATGGTATCCCTGAATTCAGGCTTCCCAAGGAAATAGTAAGAAGAGAAATAGATTATGTAAGGAGTCTGGGGGTTAAGATTGAAGTAAATATGGTAATAGGAAAAATTTTGACCCTGGATGATTTATTTAGCGAAGGATTTAAGGCAGTCTTTATAGCTACTGGAGCAGGCCTTCCATATTTTATGGGTATCCCTGGAGAAAATCTGAACGGAGTGTATTCTGCTAATGAATATCTAACCCGGTCAAACTTGATGAAAGCTTATAAATTTCCCCGGTGTGATACTCCGATTATCAGGAGAGACAAAGTTGCGGTAGTTGGTGGGGGAAATGTGGCCATGGACTCAGCCAGGGTGGCAAAAAGGCTGGGGGCAAAACATGTATATTTGATATATAGAAGAAGTGAAGAAGAAATGCCTGCCAGAAATGAAGAAATAGAGCACGCCAGAGAAGAAGGAATTGAATTCAAGCTACTGGCCAGTCCCGTTGAGATAATAGGAAAGGATGGCTGGGTACATAAAGTAAGGTGTATCAAAATGAAATTAGGAGAGCTAGATGACTCTGGCAGGAGAAGGCCGGTTCCTATAGAAGGTTCGGAGTTTAATATAGAGGTAAAGGTAGTGGTAATGGCTATAGGACAGGGTCCCAACCCACTTCTTACATCTACTATTCCACGATTAGAGCTTACCAGACGGGGGAATATTAAAGTTGATCCGGCGACCGGAAAAACAAATATAGAAGGTATTTTTGCAGGTGGAGATATAGTTACCGGTGCAGCTACAGTCATATTGGCAATGGGTGCCGGAAAAAATGCGGCTGCAGCTATTGATGAATATTTGACAACTCCCCATTACTAAAGCAAGGGGATTCTCCAACTTATACCGCCATCGGCTTTCGTATTAGGAGTTCCTGCTTCACTTGTGGAAGCCAACGCTTCCACTCCACAGGCTATTACCGAATGTCCTTCGGCCAGGATGTTTATGCTTGCGTTTAAATCGGCATTTTCTGTATACCCGCAATTTACACACTGAAACTCTTCCAGTACTACTCTGTTATCCTTTGCAATATAGCCGCAGATTCTGCATTTTAGGCTAGTATTCTTTGGGGATATTAGTATTAGTCTTCCACCTCTCCAATCTA
>JABUBN010000022.1_pt1 | contig 49782 bp, 45 predicted proteins | sample 7240341 | NCBI WGS metagenome assembly JABUBN01 (sample SAMN07256345, study PRJNA390944) | subsurface metagenome | isolation source: Methane hydrate marine sediment | place: Pacific Ocean: Eastern North Pacific, ODP site | reverse complement strand
TTGTTCAGATTGGACATAATGTTAGAATAGGTAAAAACTGCCTTATAGTTTCCCAGGTAGGTATTTCGGGAAGTACGGTGATTGGTGATAATGTTGTCCTGGCTGGCCAGGCGGGGCTTGTTGGCCATATTACCGTTGGCGATAATGCAATTGTTGGTGCGCAGGCAGGAGTTACTAAAAGTGTTCCCGCCAATACTACTGTTTCCGGTTATCCTGCCCGGGAACACAAGATAGCCCAAAAGATAGATGCTCAATTAATTAGATTGCCAAAATTGTATGAACAGATAAAAGAGTTAAAACAAAATATAGAGAAAACAAGAGAAAAAATAAAGTAAAGGACTTCGCTCAGGACGGTTTGCAACGACGTTTGTAGGTCCCGATGAATCGGGACAAAAATGGAGGAAATTATGGATTTACAGAAGACTATAAAAAGAGAGAGCACTTATTCGGGAATAGGTCTACACACTGGGAACATAACTTCAGTGACCTTTAAGCCAGCACCACCCAATTCTGGTATAAAATTTGTAAGGTCGGATTTACCAGGCAAGCCGGAAGTTGAAGCTAACATAAAGAATGTTATCAGTGTAGCACGAGGAACCACTCTGGGTAATGGCAGTTTCCAGATCCAGACGGTAGAGCATATTATGGCTACTCTATGCGGTTTGGGTATAGATAATCTCATCGTGGAAGTGAATGCTGGTGAACCTCCTGTGGCTGATGGTAGCGGGATGCCTTTTGTGGAGACTCTGGAGAAGGCTGGTTTCCAGGAACAGAATGTAGAAAAGAACTACTTTACGATAGCTGAACCTGTCAAGTTTTCTAATGGAGATGTCCATCTGGTCGTTCTGCCATCGGATGAATTTAAAGTATCTGCTACCATCGATTACAAACATAAAATTTTAAAGAGTCAATACGGCACGTTTACCATAACCAAAGAGATTTTCGAAAAGGAGATTGCTCCCGCCAGGACATACTGTTTTGAGCATGAAATCGAATCGTTGAAACGCCGAGGGTTAGCTCGCGGGGGTAATTTAGACAATGCGGTAGTAATTGGACAGGATGGCATTCATAATAAGGAGCTCAGATTTCCCGATGAATTTGTCCGCCACAAGATACTCGATTTAATAGGCGATATCTATTTAATAGGAAAACCTTTAAAAGCACACATTATTGCTATCCGCTGTGGACATGCTGCTAACATTGCTTTGACTAAAAAGTTAGGCGAACTCATAAAGAGATCTGCTGCTCGTCGAACGACTAAGACTTTTAAACAGGAAGGTTTTGAAGGAAAAGTCTTAAGTTTGGAAGAGATTCAGAATATAATTCCCCACCGTCCTCCTTTCCTATTTGTAGACAAAATAATTATGGCAGAGAATATGGTCAAAGCCGTGGGGTTCAAGAACATAACTATTAATGAGGAATACTTCAAAGGGCATTTCCCTAACTATCCGATTTTGCCTGGAGTTCTAATTATAGAATCGATGGCACAGACTTCCTGTGTTCTCTTCTTGGCCCGTTCGGATCTCAGAAAGAAACTGCCCTATTTTATGGCGATTAAAGAGGTTAAATTTCGTAAGCCTGTCTTCCCTGGCGATCAGCTGCAGCTGGAAGTTGAAGTTACTCGTGCCCGGGTGAGAGGAGGAAAGATTCAAGGTAGGGCGTATGTTAGGAATGAATTGGTGGCTGAGGCCGAATTTATGTTCTCCTTGGTAGACCGGTAAATCGACAACGATAAGTAAGCATCTGAACATATACTACTAAACTTTTAGGAGAAAAAATGAACATTCACAAAACAGCTTTAGTTCATCCGGATGCAGTAATTGAAGAAGATGTAGACATTGGTCCATATACAATTATTGGACCGGATGTAAAGATTGGAAAAGGAACTGAGATTGGAGCTCGTGTAATAATCGAAGGAGATACTCAAATTGGCCAAAATTGTCAGATATGGACAGGAGCCATAATTGGAAATTTACCGCAGGATTTAAAGTTTAAAAGAGAAAAAACGAGAGTCATAATTGGTGAAAATAATGTTATCCGGGAGTATGTAACCATCAACCGGGGAACGACTTCTACAGGAGAGACAACCATTGGAGATAACAATCTCATAATGGCATATGCTCATATCGCTCATGATTGTGTAATTGGCTCTAACGTGATTTTAGCTAACGTAGCTACTCTGGCGGGCCACGTAGTGATTGAAGATAAGGCTATTGTAGGAGGGCTAACTCCAGTCCATCAGTTTGTGCGCATTGGCACATTGGGTATTGTAGGCGGAGGTTCTCGGGCAGCAAAAGACGTGCCTCCCTATTGTATGGCAGCAGGGACACCCATTAGAATTTTTGGACTGAATACAGTGGGGTTACAAAGGAATAATTTCCCCAAGCATGTTAAAGCCCAACTAAAGAGAGCCTACAAGATTCTCTTCCGCTCCAAATTAAACACTACGCAAGCTTTGAACGTTTTGGAGAAAGAGTCAAACATCTCCGATGAATTGCTCCATATGGTCGCCTTTATTAAAGAATCTGAGAGAGGAATCTGCAAAGAATGAAGATAGAGAATAGAAAGATTGGATTGATTGCTGGTAATGGGAAATTCCCCTTGATTTTTGCACAAGAAGCGAAGAGAGTAGGAGCAGAGGTAGTCGCTCTGGCAATAAAGAAAGAGACGAGTCCCAGCCTGGAAAATTTAGTAGATAGAATCCACTGGGTCAATGTAGGACAATTGGGTGACCTGATTGAGATTTGTAAGAAAGAGGGGATAACCAGGGCAGTGATGGCCGGGCAGGTTAGACACACACGCCTATTCGGTCAGGTAAGGCTGGACGCAAGAGCTATGGCTCTTTTGGCTGGAGTGAAGGATAAAAAGGCTAATTCTCTACTGGGAGCAGTGGCTGATGAGTTGTTGAGGGAGGGAATAGAACTAATAGATTCAGCTACCTATCTTTCCCACCTTTTACCCTCTCCCGGTATTTTGACACGCCGTAAACCTACTCAAAATGAATGGCGAGATATCGAGTTTGGTCATAAGATGGCTAAAGAGATTGCCGGCCTGGACATCGGGCAGACAGTGGTGGTCAAGGATCAAACCGTTTTAGCCGTGGAAGGAATGGATGGAACAGACCGCACCATAAAGAGGGGAGGGAAATTAGGCAGAGGAGATGTTGTGGTAGTGAAGGTAAGTAAACCCCAACAGGATAGGAGGTTTGACCTTCCCATTGTTGGTGAGAGGACAGTAGAAGTATTGAAACAGGCTAAAGCAAAAGTACTCGCTTTTAGTGCCCGCAGTACAATATTATTGAATAGAGAGAAAGTGGTTAAAAGTGCCAACCAGAATGGTATTTCCCTGGTGGCAGTAAAAGAAGAAGAAAGTTAAAAATCTAGGTAGTGTGGGGCTTTATGCCCGTCCCGATAAATCGGGACGCCCATAAAGGGCTACACTACTTACAAATTTTGGAGAGAGGAATGGTTAGAGTTGGTGTGATTGGGGTTGGCCATATAGGTGCGCATCATGCCCGGATTTATTCGCAAATCCCAGATGTAGAGTTGGCGGGAGTTGTAGATATTGAGCAGAAAAGAAGAGAGAAGGTTGCTCGAGAATATAATACAACTCCATATGCAAGTTATGGAGAGATTTTCGATAAGGTTGATGCAGTGAGTGTTGTGGTGCCCACCGATTTGCATTATCCTGTGGCAAAGGATTTTCTGGAAAGAGGCGTTCACTGTCTGGTAGAAAAGCCGATTACTCCCACTCTGGAAGAGGCTGAAGACCTGTTGAGTATAGCGCGCAAGAAGAATTTAATTTTACAGATAGGACACATTGAGCGGTTTAACAGCGCAATATTGGAGGCACAAAAATATATCAGGGAGCCAAAGTTTATCGAAGCTTACAGACTTGGACCTTACGACCCACGCACTTCCAACATTGGAGTAGTGCTTGACTTGATGATTCACGATATCGACATTGTGCTCTATCTGGTACGCTCACCAGTGAGAAGTATCGATGCTATTGGTGGTAGTATCCTCTCTCAGAATGAAGATATTGCCAATGCCAGAATTAATTTTCAGAATGGCTGTGTAGCTAATATATCAGCAAGCCGGGTTTCCTTGGAAAAGTTTCGTAAGATTAGAATATTTCAAAAGGATGTCTATATTTCGTTAGATTATGCTAAGCAGAGTTTAAAAATTTATCAGAAAAAGGAAAAAGAAATTAAATCAATGAAGGATATGATGGTTTTGAGACCGCAACTGAAGAAGACAGACCCCTTGAGAGAAGAGTTGACACATTTTACTCAATGTGTAGAGAGAGGCAGGAAGCCCTTGGTTTCTGGTAAACATGGTCGGGACGCTCTGGAGATTGCTTTGGAAATTCTCAAGAAAATCAAGGAAAATTTGGGATAAGCGATGGTTAAGAAACTATTCATTGTAGCCGGTGACCCATCGGGAGATTTGCACGGCGCAAATTTAGTAACTGCGCTGAGAGAAATATCTTCCCAGATAGAGATAAATGGATTGGGTGGTGAGAGGATGGAGAGGGCTGGAGTAAGGCTTCTGTATAGACTTACTGAATTGGCAATTGTGGGCTTTAGTGAAGCAATTAATAATATACTTGCTCTTCGTCAGATCTATATAAAGACGGAAGAGTTCCTAAGAAAGGAGAAGCCGGATATAATTGTGTTGATCGATTATCCTGGTTTCAATCTAAGGTTGGCAGGCTTGGCTAAGAGACTGAAGATTCCTTTGATTTACTATATTGGTCCCCAAATCTGGGCCTGGAGGCGGGGGAGAATTAAGGGTATAGCGGAATTGGTAAATAAGATGCTGGTGATATTTCCTTTCGAAGAAGAGACATACAAGAGGGCTGGGGTGGATGTTTCCTTTGTCGGTCACCCCCTGTTGGATACTATTCAGCCAACCAAGAGTAAAGAAGAAGTTTGTCGAAAGTATGGGCTTGACTCTAATTCCCCCATTATTGGGCTCATGCCCGGAAGCAGAAAACAGGAGATAGAGCGTCTTCTTTCAGTTATGTTAGAGGCTTCCCGAAGGATAGCTGAAAACAGGAAAGTGCAATTTGTCTTGCCCTTGGCAGGCAATATACCTATGAATTACATAAAAGAGCGCATAACAGAATTTGAAAAAAATAGACTTAACCGGACGAAGATTTCTAAAAGTCAAAAAGAAAAAAAGCCTCCTCTTCCCATACTGGTAGTGCGGGATGAGGATTATAATATAAGGAGAACATTGACCTTGGCTCTGGTAGCTTCGGGAACGGCTACTTTAGAGAATGCCTGTCTGGGTATTCCCATGATTATAATTTATAAAGTTTCACTTTTCAGTTATCTACTGGCGCGACTTCTAATAAGAATTCCCAGGATTGGTTTGGCCAATATTGTAGCGGGAAAGAGGGTGGTCCCCGAATTTATTCAGCAAAAGGCTCGGGCAAAAGAGATTGCTAAGGTAGCCTGCCACTGGTTGAGTAATCCAGGCCTTATGCGAGAGACCAGAAAAGAACTTAAAAGGGTTAAAGAAAAGTTAGGAACTCCCGGAGCATCTAAGAGAGCAGCAAAAATTATTCTAGAGGAAGCCATAGCGAGCAACTAGTCAACTACTCCACCCTAACGGATGGGGCCCTGATATCCATCGGGGCTCTAGTTGACAAGGTGGCATTAATTCGGGGGACACAATACTTAACTATTTTGACCATTAGCTGATGTGACATTCTTTAGCGAAATTGAGGAAGCAATCAGAGAAGAGGAGAAAGGGAATCCCAGAAGAGTAATTAAGTATTGTGTCCCCAGAATTTCAGCAAAAATTATTTTAGGGGAGGCTTTAACAAGCAACTGATGGACCTTTTGAAGAGACTATTTGCATATGTCAAACCCTACAGGATACGTTTCTTAGAAGCGATGGTTTGTATGGCCTTAGTTGCTGGGCTAACTTCACTTCTAATGTATTTGATAAAGCCGACATTCGATAAAATCTTTACTCAAAAAAATCCACAGATGATTCTTTATATTGTCTTGATTATTATTGGTTGTGCCCTGGCTAAAGGGATATTTCAATACTACCAGTCTTATCTGATGGCTTATATCGGTCAGAGAACAATAATGGATATAAGGAACAAACTTTACAGCCACCTGCAAAGTCTGTCTTTGGACTATTTCATTCGCCAGAGGACAGGCCAGATTATTTCTCGTTTAACTAATGATGTTATGTTGCTTCAGAGAGCAATTGTTGGTGTTCCGGCAAATTTAATTCGTGGAGGTTTGACTATCATAGGCTTGACCGCACTTCTTTTCTATTTGCATTGGCGGTGGGCAAGCGTAATTATGATTGTTTTTCCTCTGGTTATCCTACCCTTAAGGAAATTTGGGAAAAGATTGCGGAAGATAAGCAGAAAGAGCCAGGAGAAGATGGCTGACATTTATTCTTTGCTGCAGGAAAAAATCATGGGAATAATGATGATTAAATCTTTCTGTATGGAGAAGGCAGAAGCGGAGAAGTTTGAACAGGAGAATAGTAATTTCTTTAAAATTATTATGAAGGCAATGCGGGTAGTAGCCATTCAATCGCCGGTTATGGAATTTATTGCCACTGTGGGGATGGTAAGCGTTTTAGCTATTGCTGCTTACGAGGTTATAAGGGGAGACACTACTATAGGGACTTTTTTCGCTTTTATTGGTGCTATCTCTACTATGTATAAACCGGTAAAGAATTTTGCCAATCTCAATGCACAGATTCAACAAGCTTTAGCTGCCAGTGAAAGAATTTTCCGCGTTTTAGATACAAAGTCTTTTGTGGTAGAGCTTCCCCATGCTAAAGTCCTTCCACTCTTGAGAGAAAAGATAGTCTTGGAAAAAGTTTCTTTCTCTTATCCCCAGGAGGATTCTTCGAGGGAAAATGACCTTGTCCTGGAGAACGTTAATTTAGAAGTTTCTAAAGGGGAAATATTAGCTCTGGTTGGCCCTAGCGGAGGCGGAAAAACTACCATAGCCAATCTGATTCCTCGTTTCTACGACCCCACAAAGGGAAAGATTACAATCGATGGTCAGGATATAAGAGAGGTAAGCCTGAAATCGTTGAGAGGGCAGATGGGCATTGTCACCCAGGAAACAATTTTGTTTAATGATACAGTCAGGAATAATATTGCCTATGGTGATCCAGAAGCTCCTTTTGAGAGGATTGAGGCTTCAGCCCGCATTGCCAATGCCCATGAGTTCATAATGAAGCTTCCCCAGGGTTACGAAACGGTTATTGGCGAGAGAGGAATGAAGTTATCCGGTGGACAGAAGCAGCGAATGGCCATTGCCCGGGCTATCCTCAAAGACCCGGAAATCCTGATTTTTGATGAAGCAACCTCCTCATTAGATTCAGAATCTGAACTTTTAGTTCAGGAAGCATTGGATCGCCTTATGAAGAATCACACCACCTTCGTAATAGCACATCGTCTATCAACAATTCGGGAAGCAGATAGGATTATTGTTGTCGATCGCGGCAGAATTGTAGAAGTGGGAAAGCACCAAGAGTTGATGAAGAGGAGTGGATTATATAGGAAGCTTTACGATTTGCAATTTAGAGAGGATTTTTCCTTTACATGAGAATTAAAATCTTTCTTCTTCTTATGGGTTTGGGCTTCCTTTTACTCAGTCACTCATCCCTTTTTGGCTACCCAGAGAGGGATGTTTATGTCGTTCCCATTAAAGGAGTGATAGACCTGGGGCTCTCCAGTTTCGTCAGGCGAGTAGTTCAGGAAGCGAAGGAAAAAGAAGCTCAGTGCATCATCTTGGAACTGGAGACTTTCGGAGGCAGGGTAGACGCAGCTACTGAGATCAGGGATACTCTCTTTGAAAGTGATATAAACACAATTGCTTTTGTTAACAGAAGAGCCATATCTGCGGGAGCTCTGATAAGCCTGGCTTGTCGGCATATTGTTATGGCCCCTGGGGGCACCATTGGTGCAGCTACTCCTGTGGCAATGGCTCCGGGAACTACAAAAGCCCAACCTACTAGTGAAAAAGTAATTTCCTATGTGCGAAAAGAGTTTAAAGCTACGGCAGAAAGAAATAACCATCCCACAACTTTGGCAGAAGCTATGGTCGACCCGGATGTGGAAATAGAAGGGGTAATCGAGAAAGGTAAGCTTCTGACCCTTACCACAGAGGAGGCCTTGAAACTTAAATTGGCAGAGCATAAAGTCTCAAAAATTGGAGAAATTCTCACCCTTTACGGGTTAGAAGATGGAAAAGTAGTGAGGGCTTCGATAACCTGGTCAGAGAAACTAGTAAGGTTTCTCACTCACCCCATGGTAAGTGGTCTTCTTCTTACTTTTGGGTTTTTAGGGATATTTTTTGAATTGAGGATACCAGGCTGGGGAGTGAGTGGTACAGTCGGGCTAGTCTGTTTGGCGCTCTTCTTTGGCGCCCAATATATGGTAGGCCTGGCCCAATGGGTTGAGCCGGTTCTCTTTATTGTTGGGGTAGTTTTACTAGTTTTAGAATTACTTGTTATCCCTGGTTTCGGTATTGCAGGAGTATCAGGTGTCCTGCTTATTGTAGCCAGTCTCTTCCTTTCTCTGGTTAAAGAGCCTTTGCCCAAGACGCCTGTAGATATTTCTCGCCTCCTCCAGGCAACTTATGTGGTGGCTGCCTCCCTGATCGCTACTTTCCTGGTAGCCACGCTCAGTTTTGCATTTATGCCCAAATTCCCCCTTTTGAGTAAATTAATTTTGACTTCAGAGGAAAAGAGAGAAAAAGGATTCCGTTCTGCGCCAGTAGAGCTGGAAAAATTTATAGGAAAGCAAGGTATAACACTGACTATGCTCAGGCCTGTGGGTAAGGCTCAGTTTGGAGATACAATTCTGGATGTGGTAAGCGAAGGCGAACTTATAGAGAAGGGAAGACAGGTAGAAGTGATAAAAGTGGAAGGAAACAGGATAGTGGTTTCCGAAGTGGAGATAGAAGAGAAGAAATGAATCTAAGCTTATCTCTATATCTGGCAGGTTTGGTTCTAATTTGTTTTGAAGTTTTTGTTCCTGGAGGGATTCTGGGAACGATTGGGTTCTTTTTAATCGTAGGCTCTATATGGATTGCCTTTGTTCGACTTGGTAGTGTTGGGGGCTCCTATTTCTTAGTTGGCGGTTTGGTGTTGGCTATGGTGTGCGTCTATTTAGTAATGAAGTTCGGGACTAAGACAAGATTGTCCAGGAAACTATTCCTGCAGTCGACAGAAAAAGGCTTCCGCTCTACTTCGAAAAATTTAGAAGACTTAAAAGATAAAACTGGTATTTCATTAACTACTTTAAGGCCCTCTGGCAAAGCATTAATAGATGGTGGAAAAGTCAATGTGGTAAGTGAGGGAGTATTTCTACCCAAGAGTTGTAAGATAAAGGTGGTGATGGTGGAAGGAAATAGAGTTGTGGTCAGAAGAATAGACGAAGAAAAAGTCTCGTGAAGTGTATAAGAAACTACAAATGATGTCAATAAATTATGGGAGGTGAAAAATGGTACAGTTTTTAATTGGATTGGTAGTAATAGTCGGAGTTATCTTTGCCATAATGTTCCTCTACTTTCTCAACATCTGGGTCAAGGCTGTGGCAGCAGGCGCCCACATTTCCATCTTTAATCTTTTAGGAATGAAGCTAAGGGGCATTCCTCCAGCTCTTATAGTTAATGTAAAGATTATGGCAGTTAAGGCTGGCCTGAGCATAGAGACCAGTGAACTGGAGGCCCATCATCTTGCCAGAGGAAATGTAATGCGAGTAATTCAGGCACTCATTGCAGCTGATAAAGCCAATATACCATTGGACTTCAAGCGTGGTGCAGCAATCGACCTCGCCGGAAGAAATATCTTGGAAGCAGTCCATATGAGTGTAATTCCCAAGGTAATCGATGCTCCCGATCCCTCAAAAGGTAGGCCAACAGTAGATGCTGTAGCCATGGATGGTGTTCAACTTTTGGCAAAGGCAAGAGTTACAGTGAGAACGAACTTAGAGAGATTAGTGGGAGGGGCAGGAGAAGATACGATTATCGCTCGAGTTGGTGAGGGCATTGTTACCACCATCGGTTCTGCGGAAAGCCATAAGAAAGTTCTGGAAAACCCGGATTTGATATCTCAAAAAGTATTAGCAAAGGGACTGGATGCGGGCACAGCATACGAAATTCTCTCCATAGATATTGCTGATGTGGATGTGGGTAAGAATATCGGAGCAGAATTACAACAGAGACGGGCAGAGGCTGACCTGCAGATAGCCAAAGCTAAGGCTGAAGAGAGAAGAGCAATGGCTGTGGCTCGGGAGCAAGAGATGAAAGCTCTTGTCCAGGAGATGAGAGCAAAGGTTGTGGAAGCTGAAGCTGAAATTCCCAGAGCAATGGCTTACGCTTTCAAAGAGGGTCGTTTAGGAGTTATGGATTACTATAATATTAAGAATGTTCAAGCAGATACAAAAATGAGGGATTCTCTGGCAGGAAGACCGGAAAAGAAAGAAAAGAAATAGCTCGAGAACAGTATCGCCTGTCATTGCGAGTCCCGATTAAAAATCGGGAAAAGGAGCGTGGTCCCGATGAATCGGGACTTCACGTCCTTCGCAATGACAGCGCTTTGCTGTTACATTTCCCTCGTATGGAGTCGATATGGAAGGTATAGAGGTAATCTTCTGGGTAGTTTTAGCACTGGTATGGTTAATATCAGGCAGTTTATTAAGGAAGAGGTCTCGCAGGGAAAAAGAACGTCTCCAAGAGGAAGAGGAGGCTTATGCAGAACCTAAAGAGGAGACAGTGGGAATGTTTCCCGAAGAAGAGTTAAGTGAAGTTTTTGAGGTCTTGAGAGGTGAAGAAAAAAGCATTCCTGTTAGTGAACAGCCTCCCATTGTTCTCCCTCCAGTGGAAGAACCAGAAGTTACTGAGACTATGGAAGTAAAAAAATTACCCGAGAGAGAAGTTAGAGTGCCTCCTGTTCTCGAACCGAGTCCTGAAGAGGAAGAACTGGAAATCGAGTTAGAGGATTTAGAAACCCTGGGACGGGGGATACTCATCTCTGAGATTCTCGGCCCTCCCAGGGCTAAAAAGCCGTTCAGGAGGATTCTCTGAGGATTATAATTTTCCCTGAATTGTTAGATGAAAAATAAGAGCGAACCAACCCAAAAGGATAAGAGCAGGCTGAGAATGTCGGTCATTATCTTTTTGGGTTTTTGTGTTTGATGGACTGCAAATCCCTCGTAACGGATTGTTAGCTGGGAAATTGAAGGAGGCTTTGAGTGCATATTCCTCTGGTTGATTTAAAACGTCAGTACTTGTCGATTAAAAAAGAAATCGATGAGGCTATTCAAAAAGTCATCGATAACAGTGCCTTTATTATGGGAGAAAATGTTGAAGGATTTGAGAATGAATTTGCAAAATTCTGTGGAATTAAATATGGAGTAGGGACAAGTTCGGGCACTACCGCTCTTCACCTGGCATTGGTAGCTTGCGGAGTAAAGCAAGGTGATGAAGTTATTACCGTTCCCTATACATTTATTGCTACAACGGAAGCAATATCTCATACTGCTGCGAAAGTCGTTTTCGTAGATATTGAGGATAGAAGTTATAATATGGATTCTGAGAAGATTGAACAGGCGATTACGGAAAAAACGAGAGCAATTATCCCCGTCCATCTATTTGGTCATCCTGCCGATATGGATAAGATTATGGAGATTGCTAAAAAGCACAATCTCATTGTAATTGAAGATGCTTGCCAGGCTCACGGTGCTGAGTATAAAGGGAAGAAGGTGGGAAGCCTGGGAGATATTGCCTGCTTCAGCTTCTATCCCGGAAAAAATTTGGGTGCCTACGGAGATGCAGGCATGGCGGTCAGTGATAATCAGGCATTAGTGGAAAAAATGAGATTATTGAGAAATCATGGTTACCAAAAAAAATATTACCACGAAATAGAAGGATATAATTATCGACTGGACGCAATCCAGGCTGCGATACTGCGAGTAAAGTTGAGACATCTTGAGGAATGGACGGAAAAAAGAAGAAAAAATGCCAAATTGTATGATGAATTACTCAAAGGGAGTGGAGTTAAAACTCCACTGGAAATGGAATATGCCAAGCACGTTTACCACCTTTATGTGATTGGAATAGAGAAGAGAGAGGAATTATACTTAAGGCTAAAGAAGAACGAGATTTCTACAGCCATCCATTATCCTCTACCTTTACACCTTCAACAAGCATACAGTTACCTTGGTTATAAAAAAGGCGATTTTCCTATCTCTGAAGCCTGCACGGAAAGATTGCTTTCTCTTCCCATGTTTCCCGAATTGACCGAGGATGAGATTAAAAAAATTGTGGAGATAATAAAGAAGAAAAATTGAAACAAATATACTGCTCCCCACAATGAGAATTTTGGAACAAGAATACGCAATTGGAGGGAAAAAACAATGAATGTAGCACTTATAGGTGCAGGATACTGGGGTCCCAACCTGGCCAGAGTCTTTTTTGAGCTGCCGGGCTGTAATCTCCATACAATTTGTGACAAGAAAAAAGAACGCCTCGATTCTATCAAAGCGTCTTTTCCGAATATAAACACAACCCAAGATTACAAGACCTTACTTGGAAATCCTGAGTTAGAAGCAATTGCCATAGTTACCGAAGCGCAACATCATTATGAGCTTGCCAAGGAATGCCTGCTTGCCGGTAAACATGTATTAGTGGAGAAGCCATTAGCTCTCAATAGTCACGAATGTGAAGACTTGATTGGCATTGCCAAAGCTAAAAATCGCATCCTCATGGTTGGACATCTGCTTGAACACCATCCTGGGATTCGTAAATTGAAAGAACTTATAGATAGCGGAGAAATAGGGAAGGTCTACTACATTTACTCACAGAGAGTAAATTTAGGGGAAATAAGGCGTTATGAAAATGCATTATGGAGTTTTGGCCCTCACGATGTATCGGTCATACTCTATCTTTTAGGAGAAGAACCAGAAAGTGTAAATGCCTTAGGGGAGTCTTATTTGCAAGAAAATATACAAGACGTCGTTTTTGTGAACCTACATTTTAAGGATAAAAGAATGGCTCAGGTTCATATTAGCTGGCTTGATCCACATAAGATTAGGAAGTTCACCATTGTAGGAAGTAAGAAGATGGTCGTGTTTGATGACATGGAAAGTTCTGAAAAGATTAAAATCTATGACAAAGGAGCCGATTCCCCGGGAAAATACGTCTCCTACGGAGATTCCATCACATTAAGGATTGGCGACATCAGTATCCCTAAGATAAATATGAAGGAGCCCCTTAAAATTGAATGCCAGCATTTCTTAGACTGCATCAGGGAGAATAAACGCCCCCTGAATGATGGAGCAGATGGTTTACGGGTAGTGCGTGTGTTGGAGGCGGCACAGAAGTCGATGGAGAATTACGGGACTTTAGTGAAATTGGAGGGATAAATGGGTCAAGAGGAAAAAAAAGATTATTTCGTGCACGAATCTGCATACGTAAATGAACCAGTTCAGATAGGAAAAGGCACCAAGATATGGCATTTTTCTCACATTATGAAGGGAGCACAGATTGGCGAAAATTGTAAAATTGGTCAAAATGTATATGTAGATACTAATGTGAAAATTGGAAACAACGTTAAGATTCAAAATAATGTCTCTGTGTATAAGAATGTCATTTTAGAAGACAGTGTTTTCTGCGGTCCGTCGATGGTGTTTATCAATGTGTTTAATCCTCGTTCTGATTATCCTCGTAGATTAGATGAATATGGGAGAACCTTAGTCAAACGAGGAGCAACCATTGGAGCCAATGCAACGATTCTCTGCGGTATTACCATAGGAATATATGGATTCATCGGAGCAGGGGCAGTGGTAACAAAAGACATCCCTGATTACGGATTGGTTTATGGTAATCCGGCAAGGATTCAAGGGTGGATGTGTGAATGTGGCACCAAATTGCAATTTACTGATAGTAAGGCAGAATGTCAAAAATGTCACAGGCGATATGAAAAAGAAGGAGAGCAAATAAAGAAAGTGAAGTGATTCTTCAGGTATAAGAATGGATTGTGGAAGGAGAAACTATGTATAAAGGAAAGGCAATAGCTGTGGTTGTACCAACTTATAATGAGGAGAAACTTATTGGCAGAGTTTTGGAAACTATGCCGGAATTCGTTGATAAGATAGTTATTGTAGATGATGTGAGTAAAGACAATACAGTGAGAGAAGTGAAGAAATTTGAGGAGGCTTTGGGTGGACGGTTAATTTTATTAGAGCGTAAGAAAAATCAGGGGGTTGGTGGAGCGATAGTTACTGGTTATAAATGGGCTAGAGATAACAATATGGATGTCACCGCGGTTATGGCAGGCGACGCTCAAATGGACCCGAAGGACCTTCCCCAATTACTTAATCCCGTAGTCGACGGCCAAGCCGATTACACAAAAGGTAATAGGCTGATTACCGGTGGTACATGGCACATGATGCCCAAAAAGAGATATCTGGGGAACGCTTTCCTTTCACTACTTACCAAAATTGTGTCCGGATATTGGCATGTGGCAGATTTTCAATGTGGCTATACTGCTATTTCTCTAAATGTTCTCAAGGTGGTAAACCTGGATAAAGTTTACAAGAGATTTGGTATGCCCAACGATTTTTTGGTCAGGTTGAATGTCCATTATTTTCGAGTAAAAGATGTGCCTGTCAGAGCTATTTACAATATTGGCGAGAAATCTGGTGTGAAATTGTGGAAAATTGCTTTCACACTTACCTTCTTGTTATTAAGGATGTTCTTTTGGAGAATGAAAGAAAAGTATATTATCAGAGATTTCCATCCTTTAGTTTTCTTCTATCTTTTAGGGATCCTGTGTACGACAATTGGGACGATTTTTGGATTCTATATGTTCTTTTATAGGCTATTTGTAGGTCGTATTGCAACCACTAGTGTTATTTTTGCGACTTTGTTGATTATTGCAGGATTGCAATTTCTTCTTTTTGCGATGTGGTTCGATATGGAATATAATAAGGACCTTAAGTGAATGGGCATAAGTTTTTTCACAGGCCGAGTAATTTATGGAATATATTTGATTTGCCGTTAAACTGCAGGGTTGAGGGTTTCCGGGCCCAAAGCCATTATAGGTGCAATTTTGCTAATTATAGGTATCCAGTTCCTTTTATTTGCTGCGCTATTCGATATGCATCAGGAAGAATAAGTGTTTATGAATGAATAATGGTAAAAAAAACTACAAGTTCAAGATTTGCATCTTAACCAGCGGATTTCCACGATATGAAGGAGATTTATCCGGTAATTTTATTTTATCTTTAACTAAAGAATTAATAAAACGAGGGTTAGGAGTATTTGTTCTCGCTCCACATGCCCCAAAGGTTAAGAGGTCCGAAGAATTAGATGGAATCAAAGTTCATAGGTTTCCTTATTTCTTTCCATTCGCATTACAAAAACTCTGCTACGGTTCCGGAATACCTGCCAATATCCGGCATAGTTTATTAGCCAAGCTTCAATTGCCTTTCTTTTTCTTTTTCCAATTATTTTCTCTGATCTGGCTTATAAAGAAAGAAAAAATAAATATTGTAAATTCCCATTGGATGGTCGCTCAGGGTTTAAATGGTGCGTTGGCCAAGAAAATTTTGGGAATACGCCATATAAGTACTGTTCATTCTGCTGGTTTATTTGCTCTCAAGAGGTTTCCCTTTGGAAGATACATCTCTCGATTTATCGTAAGAAATAGTGATCATATCATCACGGTAAGTTCTTTCGTAAAATCAAATTTAGATAAGTTAATAGGTTATAACACGAGAGCAATAGTTTGTCCTATGGGTATAGATATTAGTACTTTCATTCCAAAAGACCGGGTTAGCTTGAGAGAAAAATATAATATGAGGGAAAAATATATTTTACTTTTTGTCGGAAGATTGGTTGAAAAGAAAGGTGCAGAATATTTAATCGATGCAATGAGGATTGTTAGGAATGAATTACCAGACTTAAAATTGTTAATCGCAGGCACAGGAAATTTGGAAAGACGGCTGAAAGAGAAAGTGAAAAAGTCAAATCTTTTTTCATATGTCTCATTTTTAGGTGTCGTGAAGCACGAAGATTTGATTGATTATTACAATATTTGTGATTTATTAATTTTGCCCGCCATATTTGATAAATATGGCCATACCGAAACATTAGGGATGGTAATATTAGAAGCGATGTCCTGTGGAAAACCAGTAATCGCCAGCAATATCGGAGGCATACCTGAGTCGGTGAAAGACGGATACAATGGATTATTGACGATTCCCAAAAATCCCGCGGATATCGCCGATAAAATTGTAAAAGCTCTTACCCAATTTGACCTTGAAGAAATGGGCGAGAGAGCGCGTCGGACTGCCCGCAGATATAGCTGGGAAGAAATAAGCAAAAAATACAAAGAGGTTATGAAAGAAGTATCTATGGTGAATCGTAGAGTTAAAAAATGAATTGTTAACAGAGAAGATTTAAAATGTCCAAAACAGACGTTATTTTAGTATCACCTCCAAGTAGGACAAAAAGCCCACGGCCTCCTCTGGGACTGATGTATTTATCATCTTATCTTGAAAGAGAAGGAATTACAGCAGATATTGTAGACATCAAGGGTTATCCAGATAAAGAGATATTTGATAAAATCATAGAAAGTATTAAGAAAGCAAATCCTATTATGGTAGGTATTACTTGTCTGTCACCAGAGGTGGAAGAGGTTATATCCATAAGTAAAGAAATAAAGAAGAAAATTGATTGTTATGTTGTCGTAGGCGGGGTTCACCCAACAGTTTCTCCGCAAGATTTTTTAGGTAGCACAAGTCCTGTAGATTTTGTTGTTATAGGTGAAGGTGAACTTACACTTACTGAGCTATTAAAGACGGTCAAAAATGAACAAGACTTGTGGAATGTACCTGGAATAGCATGGTTTAATGATGATCAAATTGTTAGAACAAAAAGTCGCCTTCCTATAAATAATCTTGATGAACTTCCATTTCCTGCTTTTAAGAAAGTACCTATGAATTACTACACTTTTCCAAATATTTATGCAGTTAGAGGTATTTTACTTTCCGCATTCTTTATTTTTACAAGCAGGGGGTGTCCATTTAGATGTAAATTTTGTAGTAATAAAAGTGTTTTTGGAAGGAGAGTGAGACATAGAAGCGCAAAGAATGTGGTTGACGAAATTGAATATCTTGTGAATAATTATAGGATAGATGGTTTTTATATATATGATGATACCTTCACAATAAATAAACAACACGTCTTAAATATTTGTGAGGAATTGATATCAAGAAAATTAGATTTAATCTGGGGATGTGAAACGAGAACAGATCTAATTTCTGAAGAGATAATTAAAAAAATGAAACAAGCTGGATGTATTCAAATAGATTTTGGGGTGGAATCGGGCTCGCAAAGGATATTAGATATACTCAAAAAGGATATAACAGTATCACAAATTAAAAATGCATTTAATATCTGTCAAAAATTTCATATCAGACGATTTGCTAATTTTATGATCAATACGCCTGGAGAAACTGAGGAAGATATTCAAAAAACCATTAATCTAGCAAAAGAGTTAAATGCTACTTTAAATATTTTTAACGTTACGACTCCTTTCCCGGGTACGGATCTATACAAGGAGATTGAAACAAAATTGTCTCCAAAGGACTATTCGAAAATGGCATCTAAAATATCGTTTAAAGAATTTATTGAGTTTATTGAATCAAGATGTAAATTTTCACAGCATAATATAAATTTGGATGTGCTATTAACCGATTTATGGAAAGAATTTCCAAATGTACAAGACTTGTCATTTAGATTGAATAAAAGTTATGTTAAGGGAATTATTAAAGAACTACTGTTCGTAGTCGATATGAAGTATCTTAAAGTAATAAATAAAAGTAAACGAAAGAAAGAATATCTTAAATGGCTGATGGATATTATACTTAAGAAGGAGAAGCAATCAGGAAATAAACTATGAACAGGTTATAAAAGATGTCTGTCGTAAATCGTAAAGTTAAAAAGGATTTATCAAATAACCGATGAACAAAGTAAAGAATTTTTATGACAAATTTTATACAATTCAGAGAAGAATGACTAGGATTGAAGAGATGAAGCAAGATGTTAGAGTAAATGTACTTCGCGAATTTTTAAAAGGAGACGGTCGAAGATATAAAAAGATACTTATTGTTGGATGTGGTTCAGAGAAAGATCTATCAATTACAACGAAAAGAATAATAGCCATAGATATTTCTTGGGTCGCAATTAAAATAGCAAAGAAACAATTTGGGTATAATGAATATTTTGTTGCCGATGCCTGTGATCTGCCGTTTGCCAACAACTTCTTTGATTACGTTGTCTGTAGCGAAGTTATAGAACATGTTGTAGATTCCGATAAAATGTTATTCGAATTTCAACGAGTACTGTGTGAAAAGGGGACTCTAATTATTACAGTCCCGAATTGGTATAGTTTCTATGGAATGGTCAGAAAATTAGCTGAATTTATAACCAGACGTTCTGTAACTGCAGGGAACCAACCGATTGATAATTGGTATACTCCCGGGAAGTTAAAAATACAATTAAATCGCTATTTCAGGGTTGAAGAAATTCGTGGTATTTGGTATTATCCTCCGACGGGGAGAGGGGAGTATATGGTACCATCTTTTATAGTTTATCCGATTTTTAAATTATTTCAACCGATTGATTGGTTTTTGGGAAGGGTTTTACCGAACAATGGGCATATGTATGCAGTGAGATGTATTAAAGTTAGAAATGAATAAAATGGAATTCAGATGAAATGAAAGTTTTATTTGTATATGTAAATTTGATGCAGCAGGAAGATAATTCTTTGGGTAGAGTTTATATATTTGTCCGTTTCAAGGATCGTGACCTAAAAAAAGAGATTAATAATGAATAGAATTATTAAAGCTATCTTAAAAGTTATCGTTATTTTAGGGATATTTTATTTTTTGGGAAGGGCTCTGTATCGAAATTGGAGTCAAATTGATTTTAAGCAGTTACATTTTAATGTTCCTTTACTCATTGTTTCTATGTTTTTTCTCTTTGGATTTTTTCTCATGTTCGCCTTTGGATGGAAACTAATTCTTAAAGAACTTGGTGTTTCTTTACCATTTTTAAAAAGTCTTAAAATTATTTTTTATTCTCAGTTGGGGAAATATTTGCCAGGTAAAATTTGGACTTTCGCGGGGAGGATGTATTTATGTCAAAAAATAGGTATTTCCACTAGTAAGACCTTCATATCTATGGCACTGGAAATGGCATTAACGACAATAAGCGGTATCCTTATTTTCTTGGCGTCGCTTTTATTTAGTTCAAAGTTTAGAACGGATATAAATCCTTTCTTATTAGCAACTGTTGCTGTATTAGTTTTTGTGATTATTCATCCAAAGGTGCTGGTTAGGATCATAAATTTTTTCTTACGATTGATAAAAAAAGAACAAGTGAAGATAGAATTAAATTTCTCTCAAATATTGATGATAATGGCGTATTATTGTATCATCTGGCTTTGTTTTGGCATTGCTTTTTATTTTTTGATAAATTCAGTGACCTTTATCACTCCGTCTAAAATTCCAATCATCACCGGTTCATTTGCTATTGCTAGCACCATAGGTCTAATAGCCTTATTTGCGCCTGCTGGATTGGGAGTGAGAGAAGGGATTCTATCACTCTTATTGAGTAATTTTTTCCCGTTATCTTTAGCGATTTTGCTTTCGTTTTTATGTCGAATATGGGTTAGTGTTGGAGAACTCCTTGCGGCAGGAATTTCTACGAGGATTAAATTATGAAACTGGAAAGTAAAGAAAGGCGAAGTACACATGAGAGAATTTTCTGCGACTGGACGATTTTTTTTGCTATTTTCGTCATCTGGCTTTGGATTGTTTCTAAATATTATTATCCCCTTCATCCGGTCCGACTGAATTTTCTCAGTGAATTTTTTCGCTGGCGTATAGGACAAATCACTTCTCAACGATTGATGTTGCTTTTCGATTATCTCCTCTCGGTGGGCCTACTCTTGATGGTTATCGTCGTGGCATATTTCTTGGGTAAGAAGAGTCTTAAATGGCTAAAAATTGACTTTGGATTCTTATTAGAGGAAGTAGTCTTCTCAGTTGGTTTGGGCTTTGGTATTCTTGCGTATGCGACCTTTTTTCTGGGAATTTTAGGTTTATTGTACACCTCCCTCTTTTATGGCTTAGTTATTGTGATATTTGTATTTGCTATTAGCGAGATGATAAAATCACGAAGACAGATTAAAAAAACCAATCCCGCAGCCCCGCCTGGGACAAGGTTTAGTTTTGTGTATCTGCCGATATTGATTCTGCTTGGAATCTTTGTAACAGTGAATTTCATTATGTCTTTTACTCCAGAACTGTTTTACGATTCTTTAGTATGTCATCTGGGCGTGCCGAATTATTATGTCATCAAACATAAAATTCTCGAGATGCCTTATAGAGTGAGTTCCCATTATCCATCTAATATGCAGATGCTTTACACGATGGCACTTTTGCTAAAAGAAGAAGGACTCCCGAAACTACTCCATTTTTCCTCTGGGATACTATGTTTGGGCGCGATTTTCTCTTTTTCTAAAAGATATTTAAATCATCATGTAGGAATAATCGCCTGTGCCATTTTTTATTCAATTCCAATCCTGGCGATGAATTCGTGGGTAGCCGGAAACGATATAACCTTGTCTTACTTTTTTATTTTGTCTATATATGCTTTGATAAATTATTTCAGTTTAGAAACTTCTTCCGTGAATAATGGCAGAGGGTTTAAATGGTTCATTCTATCAGCGATTTTTTCTGGCATAGCAATGGGGAGTAAATATACGAGTGTGTTCACTTTTTTTGGAATAGTCGTCTTAATTTTCTGTTATGAGTATTTCAAAATGAAAAAGAAAATTCCTAAAGTTACAAAGCAAATCTTAATTTTTAGTGTGATAGTTGTTGCCATAATGTCTCCCTGGCTGATTAAGAATATGATACATACTGGAAATCCCGTTTATCCAGTTTTATATAAATGGTTTGGGGGTGAAAATCTAATCGTTCGTTCTGATAGTATAACAATGCCCAAGGGTTTACAGAGTTTAAAGTTGAAAGAGTTCTTCTTATCCCCCTGGACTCTCACAATGAAGGGGCAGGATAGTATGACATTCATCGGTCCTATGTTTTTACTCTTTGCACCCTTTGTTTTTTTGATAAAAAAGAAGAGAAATATTATTAATTATCTAATTTTGTCTTTCGTATTTTCGTATATTCTCTGGGGGATGGGTACTTTTAAATATCGTTACCTGCTACCTGCATTTTCCGCTCTAAGCATTGTCATAGCTTACGGGCTGGTGACCTTGTGTGAAAAGATTCCGAAATATTTGGGGAAATTGATACCCATTGTTTTTGCCATTTTTTTGGGGACGAATTTATGTTCTATCCTGATGATAATGCATTTTTCTTATAATCCTTTTAACGTATTAACCGGTTTAGAAACAAGGGACCATTATTTATCTTTAACCCGTCCGGGATATCCTTATCCTTCGTATAAAGCGTATAAATATATCAATGAAAATTTACCTTTAGATGCTAAGATAATGATTATTGGAGAGGCGAAGATCCATTATATTAAGAGGGATTTCATCTCCAACAACGTTCATAATCTTACTCCAGTAGTGGAGTGGACTAAAATGTCGAAGAATGGTGATGAATTATATAAAAAAATTAGAGAAGAAAAAATTACCCATATATTGATAAATACGTTTGAGGCCACTCGAACCATCTCTTACGGTTATCTTAACTGGAATGAAGAAGAAATCAAAATTTTCGATCGATTCTGGCAAAAATACGTAGAAGAAATTTATGCTGGGTATTACGGAGTTCATTTATTGAAGATTCTCTCGCCAGAAGAATCCCTTAAACCCCATCGCGTCCCAAAGAATTATCTGTATGACCTATTTTATCAGCAGAAAGCGGATGAAATCAAAAAGGAAAAGGTGAAAGAGCGAATTATAGCCTATAAAAATATTCTTAAAAAAAATCCTGAGGCAATACCTATTCGGCAAAAACTTGGCGAAATTTATTTTCAAAAAGGTATGTGGGATGAGGCCGTTGAGCAATATCAGGCACTTTTGAGATTGGGGCTGAATGTTTATACGCAGTTGGGGTATCTATATGCACAGAAGAAGGATTATGATAGGGCAATAAATATGTTCCAGGGGGCACTAAAAATAAATCCGGATTCTGCAGAAATCCATAGAAACTTGTCTATTCTTTATTTATCTAAAGGTGACAGGAAACGAGCGATTGATGAAATAAATAAAGCCATTGAGATTGACCCGGGAAAGCAAGAATATCAAAATGTCTTAAACAGTATAAGAAAATAGGACATCAAAAAATTAAAAGTCTTTAGTTCTTGACACTAACCTCGGGGATGGTACGCTTGACAAAGTGAAGTTTTTTATGTTATATTGCTGTATTAGCACTCCCTCGTTAAGAGTGCTAATTTTGGGGTGAGCGATGAATATGAACGATTTTAAGGAGCGAAAAAAGAAGATCCTGCAAGTGGTAATTCGCCACTATGTCAGAACAGCAAGACCTGCGGCTTCCGGGATGATTGTTAGGGATTACGATTTTCCTTTTAGTTCTGCTACTGTGCGTAATGTTCTGGCAGAGCTGGAAGAAGAGGGATATTTGACTCATCCCTATACTTCGGCAGGTCGAATTCCCACAGATAAGGGTTACCGTTTTTATGTGGATCGTCTGATGGAGGCGCAGAAGTTAACTCAGGAGGAGGAAAGGCACATCGCGAGGGAATATAGAGCTAAGAGAAGAGGACTGGAAGAGGTCATGCGGCAGACGAGCAAGATGTTATCTCTTATTTCTCACCAGGCTGGTTTTATATTGACTCCTACGTTGGACAGGAATTTCCTTAAGCATATTGAGTTGGTCGCCTTAGGAGGGAAGAGGATATTGGCTGTTCTTGTCATTCAGGCGGGGTTGATCAGACATAAGACTATCCAACTTAACTATGACTTGAAACGGAGTCAACTATATAGAATTTCTAAAATATTAAACGAAAAACTCTCTGGTTTGCCCTTATCTCAAATGAGAGAAGAGATGAATAGGATAATTGAACAGGAATCTAATAAATACCTAGGTTTACTGCAAACTGCAAAGGGCTTGATAGGCCAAGCTTTCACTTCTGAAGAGTCTGAGATATATCTGGAAGGTTCGGCTAATATTTTGGCTTCTGTTAAAGAAGACTTATATGATTACGCAGGGGTGGGGTCTGTCTTTCGGGCTATAGAAGAGAAAAGGATTATTCTTGATATTGTAAGAAGACTTGTCCAGAGTGAGGGTGTAAAAGTGCTAATTGGAAAAGAGAATTTATATCCCGAATTGAAGGATTTCAGTGTAGTGAGTTCTACCTATAAGTCTGGAAATAGGGTAGTAGGCGCATTAGGGATAATCGGGCCTAAGAGGATGGAGTATCCCAAGATGGTCGCTTTAGTCGATTTCGTAGCCAAAGTTGTTAATAATATATTAAACTCAGAAGGAGGATAACCATATAATGAAATGTGAAGAAAAGCCTTCCCAACCGGCAATAGATTCCCAATTGGAAAATAAACTGAGCGAACTGGAGATATTGAGACAGTCGTTTGAAGAGAAAAAGAAATTAGCTGATAGCTACTATGACCAGCTTTTGAGGCTTAAGGCGGAGTTCGACAACTATCGAAAGAGGATAGAAAAAGAGAAGGAAGAATTGGTTGAGTTTGGTAAACAGGAACTGGTGGTTAAGCTCCTTAATATACTGGACAGTTTGGACCTCGCTCTACATTCGACTAAAGATGGGAAAAATGAAGATAAATCGATTAGAGAAGGAGTAAAGTTAATTCATAAACAGTTTAAAGAGGTATTGGAAAAGGAAGGGTTAAAGAAATTGAAGGTTCAGGGAGAAAAGTTTAACCCAAACTTACATCATGCGGTTGAGTATCAAGAATCGGATAAGCATAAGGATAATGAGATACTAAAGGAGATACGTCCTGGTTACCTTCTTCATGAGAGAGTTATAAGGCCGGCAATGGTAGTAGTAGCCAAGGCTAAAAAACAAGATAAATAACTGAGAATTTGGAGTGTAATTTGTAGGGGCTCAATTTATTGAGCCCGTTTTTACTCAAATTCTAAAGGAGGTTAGTAAATGACAAAGATAATAGGCATTGATTTGGGAACTTCCAATTCTGCAGCAGCAGTTATGCTGGGAGGAAAACCTACAATTATTCCCAGTGCCGAAGGCACTACCCTGGGGGGGAAGGCTTTCCCTTCTTATGTTGCTTTTACAAAGGATGGACAGCGACTTGTAGGAGAGCCTGCCAGGAGACAAGCGGTCTCCAATCCTGAAGGAACAGTGCTGGCGGCAAAGAGAAAGATGGGTACTGACTATAAGTATAAAATTTTGGGAAAGGAGTATACTCCTCAGGAGATATCCGCGTTCATCCTGCAGAAGATAAGAGAGGATGCAGAAGCATTTGTGGGCGAAAAAATAGAGAAGGCGATAATTACCTGCCCTGCCTATTTTAATGATAATCAGAGACAGGCCACAAAGGATGCCGGTAGAATTGCCGGATTAGATGTAGTGAGGATTATCAATGAACCAACAGCAGCCTCTTTAGCCTATGGAATAGACAAGGCGGGAAATGAGCAGAAGATTATGGTCTTTGACTTTGGAGGAGGAACTCTCGACGTTACCATTCTGGATATGTACTTTGATAAAGCAGAAAAGATCAGTGGCTTTCATGTGGAGGCAACTTCTGGAGATACCCAGCTCGGCGGGACGGATATGGATAATACTCTAATTGATTATTTAGCAGAGGAGTTTAAGAAGGAAACGGGCATAGATGTGAGAAACGACAAAATGGCTTTTCACCGGCTAAGAGAGGCAGCAGAAAAGGCAAAGATTGAGCTTTCCACTACCCTTACCACAGAAATTAACCTTCCCTTTATTACTGCTGATGCTACTGGACCAAAACACCTGATAAAGAGCCTAAGTAGAGCGAAGTTAGAAGAGCTGGTTACCCCTACTGTGGAGAAGTGCCGGGACTCAGTAGACCAAGCCCTCAAAGATGCCAAGACTACTCCTGACGGAATTAACCGCATAATTCTGGTGGGGGGACCTACAAGGATGCCCATTGTTCAGCGCTTTATGGAGAACCTCATCGGGAAAAAGGTTGAGAGAGGTGTTGACCCTATGGAATGCGTAGCTATGGGCGCTGCCATCCAGGCTGGCGTAGTTACCGGAGATGTTAAGGAAATCCAGCTCTTGGACGTAACACCACTTTCCCTGGGAATAGAGACATTAGGAAGAATATTCACCAAACTGATTGAAAAGAATACTACCATTCCTACTAAGAGGAGTCAAATCTTCTCCACTGCAGCAGATAACCAACCCGCAGTAGACGTCCATGTCTTGCAGGGAGAACGCCCTATGGCCAGGGATAATACTGAACTGGGGACATTTCAGCTTGTAGGTATTCCCCCTGCCCCTCGTGGGATACCACAGATTGAGGTAACTTTTGATATAGATGTAAATGGTATCCTTCATGTAACTGCAAAAGATATGGGAACAGGGAAAGAACAGAGCATGAAGATTACTGCTCCTATGAAACTCTCTGAGGAAGAGATAGAAAAGATGGTTAAGGAAGCGGGGAAATTTGCCGGTGAGGATAAGAAGCGAAAAGAGGAAGCTGAGCTGAGAAATCAGGCGGATACAGTGGTCTATTCCACAGAGAAGTCATTGAAGGAGTATGGAGATAAAGTTTCCCAAGAGGAGAGAGAAAAAATAGAGAAAACCTTGAAAGCGGCGAAGGAGGCTTTGGCAGGAAATGACCTGGAAAAGATAAAAAAGACTCAGGAGGAACTTAACAAGGCTTCCCATAAATTAGCTGAGGAAGTCTATAAAGAGGCAGCGAAAAAGAGAGAAGCAAAGCCAAAAGAAGAAAAAGAGACAAAGAAAGAGGAGAAAAAAGAAGAAAAGAAGAAAGAAGATGTGATTGAGGCTGAATACGAAGAAAAAGACGAAGGCGAGGAAAAGAAAAATTGAAAATGTGCCTATAATTATATTTTTGCACGGTTAAAACCGTGCCTACAAAACCATTGTAGGCACAGATTCAATCTGTGCAGGATAACAGAATCATTGTAGGCACAGATTCAATCTGTGCAGAGGTAGAAGAATTTGGCTAAGAGGGATTACTATGAGGTCTTGGGTATAGGCAGGGATGTCTCTCGGGATGAGATAAAGAAGGCATTTCGTAGTTTGGCTTTTCAGTATCATCCTGATAGAGTTACTCCGGAGAAGAAGAAAGAAGCAGAGGAGAAGTTTAAAGAGATATCCGAGGCATATGCTGTGCTTTCTGATCCCAAGAAGAAAGTCCAGTACGACCAGTTTGGCCATGCTGGAATTGATGCCAGTTACACTTATGAAGATATTTTCCGTGGGGCAGATTTTAGGGGCTTTGAGGATATTTTGCGTGGTTTCGGCTCTGGAGAGTCGGTCTTTGGCGACCTTTTCGATTTCTTTGGCGTAGGCAGAGGTAGGAGGAGAAGGGCAACCAGAGGTGCAGACCTCGAATATACTCAGAGTATAACCCTGGAAGAGGCAGCCACAGGGACAGAGAAAGAGATCGGGATTTTCCATACGGTAACCTGTTCCCAATGTGCAGGGACTGGCGCCAAGCCGGGAACAGGAAGGAAGACTTGTCCCCAGTGCCAGGGTACAGGGCAGCTCAGTTATGGCCGGGGAGGATTCTTTACTTTTAGTTTTTCTCAGACCTGTAGTCGTTGTGGTGGCTCAGGTGAAGTCATTGACACACCCTGTGCGGTATGTAATGGCAGAGGCAAAGTTAAAAAGAGTTCTTCTATTTCTTTAAAAATTCCCCCAGGAGTGGATACGGGAATAAGCATAAGGGTGAGGGGAAAAGGCGAAGCCGGAGAACTGGGTGGTCCCAGTGGAGACCTCTATGTGGTAATCCATGTAAAGCCCCATAAGACTTTTGAGCGTGAAGGAAACGACCTGTATATAGAGGTTCCCATACTGTTTACTATAGCTTGCCTTGGTGGCGAGGTCGAAGTTCCCACTCTAAAAAGTAGTGTAAAAATGCGTGTTCCTCCGGGCACACCTACAGATAAAGTATTTAAACTTAAGGGAAAAGGGATGCCCAACATTCATGGTAGAGGTCAGGGGGATGAGTATGTAAAAGTGATTGTCCAGGTGCCCAGTAAGCTCACCTCTGAGCAGAAGAAATTGCTGGAAGAGTTCCGACGTCTGGAACGTGAACATAGTAAAGGAATTTTCAAGAAGATGTTCAGGCAATGAAATGTCCCAGAGTTATAAAGCCTGAATCTTCAAACTTATTACTTTTTAACGGGGTGTTTAGCAATGCCCCATTTTTTTGTATCACCAAAAGATATAAAGGGTAACGAAGTTCTGATTACCGGCAATGAAGCGAAGCATATTATAACTGTCCTCAGAAAGAGGGAAGGGGATAAGATAGATATATTTGACGGGAATGGGAATGAATTCAGAGTGAGGATTTTGGAGATAGATAGATCTGCAGGGCTTCCCAGAGTAAAAGCAGAGATAATTACCCAAAAAAGAAGGGAAACAGAGCCGAAACTCAAGATAACCCTCTTCCAGTCGATTCCTAAGGGGAATAGGCTCGACTTCGTTATTCAGAAGTCTACGGAGATAGGTATTTCAGAAATAGTGCCCATAACTACTGAAAGAACGATAGTAAGACTCGATTGTAAGAGGATTAAACAGAGAGTTCTTCGCTGGCAGAAGATTGCCCGGGAAGCGGCAAAACAATCGAGGAGAAGCGCCATACCCAAAGTGTGTCCTGTTTTAGATTTCTCCCAGGCATTGAAGGAATTTTCAGCGAAAAAGCCCTGGATGGGCATAATCGCCTGGGAAATGGAAGAGAAAAACCACTTAAGAAAGGTGCTGAGAAGTAGTGTAGGGGGTGGAATTTCCCGGTTACCTCTGGCTATATTTATTGGTCCTGAAGGTGGGTTTACTCCAGAGGAGGTGGAAGAGGCAAGGAGAGCGGGAGTGGTCCCGGTCAGTTTGGGCTCCAGGATACTGCGCAGCGAAACTGCGGGACTGGTTGTTGCCATAGTAGCCCTTTACGAATCACGAGACTTGGGCTGATTGAGTGGCTCTTATCAGGGGAGGGGAAGAACAGTAAACTTAAAGTATTTTCTTAAGTTTTATATGATATGAAAAGTATAAATATTCATTAAGCTTTTGACAAATTTTTAAAGTAATTTATGAACTTTAATTATGGTGTTTTGAAAGGAGAAAAGAATGGTTAAACTTCAAAAGGAGCCTAAATTGAATAGTCCTTATCTGGTTGCAGCATGGCCGGGCATGGGAAATGTGGCGTTAAAAGCAGTCACTTATTTGAGGGAGAAGTTGAGAGCAGAGGAATTCGGAGAGATTGAAGCTGGCGCATTCTTCCACCCCGTGAATGCCTCTATCCAGGGTAATATCATAGAAATACCGAAATTTCCCAAGAGCAAGTTCTACTACTGGAAAGACAGTAGGTCTCCGCATGACTTGGTAATCTTTTTAGGCGAAGCTCAACCTTCCCCGGAAAAAGAGTATGAATTTGCTTGTGAAATTTTGGATTTAGCAGGAAAGTTTGGGGTGGAAAGAGTGTATACTTTTGCAGCCATGCCTTCGGTTATGGAACATACCAACGAGCCCAAAGTTTGGGGAGTGGTAACTCATCCTTCCCTGGCAGAGGATTTAAGAGATTACGGGGTCTCTTTGATGAACGAGGGGCAAATCAGCGGGATGAATGGGTTATTATTAGCAGTAGCCAAGGAGAGGGGATTTCAAGGCATCTGCTTGTTAGGTGAACTTCCCTACTATACTATCCAGATAGAGAATCCTAAATCCTCTAAGGCAGTTTTGGAAATCCTATGTAAAATGCTGGGAATGGAAGTAGACACTTCAGAGCTCGATTACCAGGCAAAGCAAATAGAGGGGGGGATTGAAAAATTTGTCGATTACTTTAAGCTCCATGGAGTGCATGAGCCAAAAAAACCAATAAGCGACGAGGAAATTGAGAAAATAAAGGAAGGCCTTAACGCCCACACCAGGATCCCAGATTCTGCTAAAGAGAAAATCCAAAAACTCTTCCAGGAAGCAAAAAAAGACATCTCCAGGGCAAGAGAATTAAAAGTAGAACTGGACAGATGGGATATATATAGGCAGTATGAAGATAAGTTCCTTGACCTGTTCAAGAAAGGTCACCATTAATTATTGGCGCCCCAATTAACTTGGTCTTTTGGAGTGTCAAACGAAAGTTTGACAAGGGTATCCCGACTTGTCGGGACGCTTTACACTCCAAAATTACTTAAAATGAAACGTAAGAGTGTTGCTACATATACTGTGGGATGTAAAGTTAACCAGTATGAGACAGCCCTTATTGAAGAAGAGTTAGCAGAGAGAGGGTTTAGGATAGTTCCCTTTTCTCAGACTGCCGATTATTATCTGATTAACACTTGCACCGTTACCCTGAGGACTGACCAGAAGTGCCGTGAGTATATCCGTTCTGCTCTCAAGAGAAACCGCAGGGCAAAAATAGTGGTTACAGGATGTTATGCCCAGAGGAGCCCCCAGGAGTTAAAAAGAATTTCTCCTCAATGTCAGGTCTTTGATAACTACCAGAAGAGGCATATTGCAGAATATTTAGCAAAAGAAGCTTTTGCAATAGAAGAGACCAGAGAATCTTCCAAAAAGCTTAAATTGATAAGCAAGTTTCCTCACCACACTCGCGCCTTTGTAAAGATTCAGGATGGCTGCAGGTCTTTCTGTTCCTACTGCATCATTCCCTATGTGAGAAAGGAGGTTTCCTCCAGACCCATTAGTGAGGTGTTAAACGAAGTCTCAAGGCTTGTAGATTCCGGGTATAAAGAGATTGTCCTTTGCGGCATCAATTTGGGGAGTTATCACCAGCTCATTCCTCTTCTGGGGAAGCTCGACTGTTTACCGGGGCTAGAGAGAATAAGAATTAGTTCGATTGAGCCTTTGCATATTAATGAAGAACTTATTGGAGCAATGAAGTCTCTTTCCAAAATATGCCACCATCTCCATATTCCCCTGCAGAGTGGCGATGACCATATGTTAAAGCTGATGAATCGGAAATATACGACTCAGGATTATCAAAAGATTTTGGAAATGGTGCGTAAGAGTATCCCTGATGTGGGGATTTCCACTGATTTGATTGTGGGATTTCCTGGTGAAACAGAGCGAAGATTTTACAATACTTATGATTTTGTGAACAAAATGGGTTTCTCTAAGATGCACATATTCAGGTTCTCTCCCAGGCCGGGCACTCTGGCCAGTAGATTACCCGGGAAAGTCTCTGCTTCTGAAATGAGATGGCGCAGCAGGATGCTCGATAATTTAGAGAAAGAGCTAAGAGAAAAATTTTACCGGGAGTATTTGAACAAAGAGCTAGTGGTTCTCTTTGAAAGAAAAATGCGGGGAAAAAGGGAGAACGGAAAAGCCTTCCATTCTGGTTTCTCCAGTAACTACATCAGAGTCCTCGCCCCGGCAAGCGAGGATGAGTTGAATAGGCTGATTTCTGTCAAGATTAACGATGTAAACTGTGAATTTGCCATAGGAGAGATTCTACATTGAGGGAAGATATAAGGAACTTTTCCATTATTGCCCATATAGACCATGGGAAGTCTACTCTTGCCGACAGGATTTTAGAGTTTACCAAGGCGGTAAGCGCCAGGGAGATGAGAGACCAGGTTCTGGACGATATGGACCTGGAGAGGGAGAAAGGAATTACCATAAAGGCAAAAGCGATCAGACTCGACTATGTTGCCAGTGATGGTAAGAAATATATTCTGAATCTAATTGATACCCCGGGACATGTCGATTTCACCTATGAAGTGGCACGGAGTCTTGTTGCTTGTGAAGGGACTCTTCTGGTTGTTGATGCTTGCCAGGGAGTTGAGGCCCAAACTCTGGCAAACGCCTATCTGGCCAAGGAAAATAATCTAAAGATTATTCCGGTGATAAATAAAATCGATTTACCAAATGCAGATATATTGAGTGTGAAACGTCAAATTATGGAGATTATGAATGTGGATGAGGAGGCAATTCTTGAGACAAGCGCTAAGTTGGGAAAAGGGATAAAAGAGGTGCTGGAAGCGATTGTTCACCAGATACCTCCTCCTCGTGGCTCTCCTGATGAACCACTTTCTGCACTGGTCTTCGACTCGGTCTTCGATCCTTACCGGGGGGCAGTTATCTATGTAAGAGTATTCGATGGTACCTTACGACAGGGAATGAAAATAAAGATGATGTCTACAGGAAAAGTTTTTGAAGTTAATGAACTGGGCGTGTTCCATCTAAAAATGGTATCTGCTCCCAGCCTTAAGGCTGGCGAAGTGGGGTATCTGGTTGCCGGTATAAAAGATATACATAGTGTGAAAATTGGAGATACAATTATTGATCCATCAGGGCCAAAAACAAAGCCTTACGGCAGGTTAAAGGAAGTGAAGCCTTTTGTCTTTTGCGGGCTCTACCCTGTTGATAGTGGAGATTACGAACGCTTGATAAAAGCTCTAGAGAGGCTCAGGCTAAACGATGCCTCATTTGAGTACCAGGCAGAGGATTCAGTGCTTGGCTATGGCTTTCGCTGTGGATTCTTGGGACTTCTGCACATGGATATAATCAGGGAGCGCCTGGAGAGAGAATATAACCTGGCTCTGGTTATCACTGCTCCCAATGTAGTTTACCGGATAAAGAAGGTTAAGGGAGGAAAGAAAAAGAAAAAGGTTTCCCCAGAGGAAGAAGGTGAGATAATCTATATAAATAATCCAGCCGACTTTCCCCCAGAAAGTGAGATTGCCGAGATTGCCGAACCTTTCGTCAGGGTGACCATTATTTTGCCCGGTGAATTTTTAGGGGGAGTAATGAAACTTATGGAGAAGAGAAGGGCAAAATTTATTTCTATGAAATATATAAATCCTCAAAGAGTAATTTTGAATTACGAATTGCCCCTTGCGGAAATGATAGCCGGTTTCTATGACCGGTTGAAGTCAGTCAGCCATGGATTTGCTTCTCTCGATTATCAGCATATCGATTATAAAGCAGGAGATCTGGCGAAATTGGTGATACTGATAAATTACCAACCGGTGGAGGCCCTTTCTGTAATTCTTCCCCGAGAAAAGGCACATTATCGAGCACAGAAAATTGCTAAGGAGTTAAAGGAAGTAATTCCCAGACAGCAGATTCCTGTGCCCATTCAAGCCAAAATCGAAAATAAAATCATTGCTCGGGAAACGATTAGAGCTTTCCGCAAGGATGTAACTGCCAAGTTATACGGCGGAGATATTACCAGAAAGAGGAAGCTTCTGGAAAAACAGAAGGAAGGCAAGAAAAAAATGAAGAGACTAGGAAAAGTAGACGTTCCCCAGGAAGCATTCCTGACATTCTTGAAATTTAATGAGGAGGAGTAAGGAAATGGTGTCCATTTTGTATTATCTAAGTACTGGTATAACAATTGTAGTTGTACTTTTTATCTTCTTTAAGTTACCGGAAATGCAGACCGAGCTCAAAATGTTAATCGTTGCCGGAATTTTGGGTGTGGAGACTTTATTGCTTAGGTGGATTACCAAAAGGGCAAAGGAGAAGTTCCTAAATAAAGTTAACATGACCAAAGAGTGGGTGAACACCGGGCTTGTAGCAGTGGTATTAGCATGGGTAATAATGTCTTTTATTATTCAGGCATTTAAGATACCCTCTGGTTCTATGATGGATACATTTAAGATTGGCGACCATATTTTTGTAGCAAAATTTATTTACGGAGTCCATATTCCTTTTAGTAAGAAATACATCTTTCCCCTTCAGGAGCCCAAGCGAAAAGAAATAATCGTATTTCAGTTTCCCCTTGACCCCAAGAAGGATTTCATTAAGCGATGTATCGGAGTCCCTGGCGATACAATTGAGATAAAAGATAAGAAAGTCTATGTTAATGGTGAACTACAGGAGGAAGAATACGCTATTTATACAGATGAAAAGGTTTATCCCAACTCTAGGCAGATGCCTCTTATGTATAGGAACCGTGACAATCTTGGCCCCCTTGTTGTTCCGGAAGATTTCTACTTTGTGATGGGTGACAACCGCGACCACAGTTATGATAGCCGTTTCTGGGGTCCCTTAGAGAGAGGGCGTATTAAAGGAAAAGCGCTTTTCTTATACTGGCCACCAAAGAGGGTGAGGGTAATCAGATAAAAAGGGGACAGGCTACTTTTTCTCGTTCCTTTGTTACCTTTTTCCCGGTCTTTCCAAGTTGAATGGACATTACAACCATATGAAAATAGTTTGGCATTAAACAAAGCTCTCAACTAGACCTCCTGCAATCCTCGACATCTGCTAATTTCCCGATCAAAAAGTAGCCTGTCCCCTTTTTTTAAAAATATACTTGACAAAAAAAGTAATATATATTATAATTTATAAAAACATTCTTAACCAAAAGAGTCAAGTTTTTAACAATAATAAACTTTCTGGGCAACTGGTGAGAGATGAAGAAGATAAGCGGTTTAAAATGCAGGGAATGTGGAAGGAAATACCAGGCAAAGGCAATTTACGTCTGTGAGTTCTGCTTTGGTCCTTTGGAAGTAGACTATAATTATGAACAGATTAAAGCGCATATTTCCCAAGAGAAGATAAAAACAGGTCCGAATTCCGAGTGGCGATACTGGGATTTATTGCCTGTAGAGACAAAAAGTGTTATCAGCCTGGGGGAAGGATTCACTCCCCTTTTACCTGCCAGGAATTTAGGGAAATTGTTGGGTTTAGAAAAGTTGTATATAAAAAATGATGCAGTGAATCCCACCTATTCTTTTAAGGATAGGGTAGTTTCCGTAGCCATAACCAGAGCCGTAGAGTTGGGGTTTGATACTATAGCCTGCGCCTCCACAGGGAATTTAGCCTGTTCTGTGGCAGCTTATGGCGCTTATGCAGGGATAAAGGCTTTCGTGTTTATTCCCATAGACCTGGAAAAAGGTAAAATCATAGGAACGGGTATATATCAACCCAACTTAATTGGCGTAGAGGGAAACTATGACCAGGTAAATCGCCTCTGCAGTGAAATCGCAGATAGTTTCCCCTGGGCTTTTGTCAACATAAACATTCGGCCTTATTATGCAGAAGGTTCGAAGACTTTGGGTTTTGAAGTTGCTGAACAGCTTGGTTGGAAGGCTCCTGACCATGTGGTTATTCCTCTGGCTTCTGGCTGCCTGATGACAAAAATATATAAAGGGTTGAAAGAATTCAATATGCTGGGATTGATTGGAAAAGTTAGAACGAAATTTTCCGGAGCTCAACCAGAGGGTTGTTCGCCGATTGTTACTGCATATAAGGAAAATTCAGAGATTGTTAAACCAATCAAGCCGAACACTATTGCCAAGTCTTTAGCTATTGGGAATCCGGCTGATGGCTACTATGCCTGGAAGACAATGAAGGAAACTGGGGGATTTGCTGAAACGGTAAATGATGAAGAAATTATAGAGGGAATTAAACTTCTAGCGGAGACTGAGGGAATATTTACTGAAACTGCTGGCGGCGTGACTGTGGGGGTTTTGAAAAAGTTGGCTCAAACAGGGAGAATTAAAAAGGATGAGTTAACTGTTGCTTTCATAACCGGTAATGGTCTTAAAACCCAAGAAGCAGTCTCGGAAGCGGTGAGTAGACCGAAAAAGATTGCCCCCACTCTTAAAGCATTTACAGAAGAGTTTCCATGGATAAAAAGATAGCTATATATGAATGAAAAATCGAATGGACACGAATATTTCATGAGAGATGTAAGGAGGAAAAGATGACTACAAGTATTAAAATTCCTGCACCTTTAAGGAAACTGACTGGAAACCAGGCAGTGGTAGAAACAGAGGCAGAGACCCTAATCGATTTAATCTCCGATCTGGATAAGAAATATCCGGGCATAAAGGAGAGAATCTACGATGGTAAAGAGATTCGTCGCTTCATTAACGTCTTTGTTAATGGAGAGGATGTTCGTTTTAAAGACGGAATTAAAACCAAAATCACCAAGGGTAGTGAAGTTTCCATAGTTCCAGCAATAGCTGGTGGATAAGGACTTGTAATGAGAAGGGAGGTTACCATGCCTAAAAGACAACTCGATTTGATTTTTCCAGAAGAGATGATTAAGGAGCCGGTTATCTGGGAAATGTCCAAGAAATTTGATGTTATCTTTAACATCAGGCGAGCAAGGGTTACTGAAACTACAGGAGAGCTGGTTATCGAACTGGATGGCGAAGATGGGACTTTGGATAAGGCAGTAGAGTGGCTCAGAAAGAAAGGCATAAAAGTTAAACCGGTTACTCACGACGTATTAGAGTGAGGGGCTAGTGGGAGTATAAGGAAATGCAGGCAAATTTAAACCGCTACTCGAGACAGATTCTATTTTCTGAAATTGGCGAGGAAGGTCAAAAGAAGCTCAGAGATAGCAAGGTCGTTCTGGCTGGCTGTGGCGCTCTGGGAACAGTGATTGCCAATAACTTGGTGCGTGCAGGAATAGGAGAATTGAAAATAATTGACCGGGACTTCGTGGAATTGAACAATTTGCAGCGTCAAATTCTCTTTGATGAAGAGGATGTAAAAAGAAATATTCCTAAGGCAATTGCCGCAGTGGAGAAATTGAAAAAAATTAATTCCCAGGTGAAGTTGGAAGCTGTGGTTGCTGATGTTAATTTCACCAATGTTGAGGCTGTTGTTGAAGGTGCCAAACTTTTAGTGGATGGAACGGATAATTTTGAGGTAAGATTCCTGTTGAATGACGCCTGTGTAAAAGCAGACATTCCCTGGATTTATGGTTCCTGTGTAGGTTCCTATGGGTTGACGATGAATATTATTCCCGGTAAGACTCCCTGTTTCCGTTGTCTTTTTGAGACGGCTCCTTTACCCGGGATGGCTCCTACCTGTGACACAGCAGGAGTAATAAACCCGATTGTTAATATTATTGCTGCCATTGAGACAGCAGAAGCAATTAAATATCTAACGGGTAAATTTGAAGCGTTAAACAAGGATTTGATTACAATTGATATCTGGGAAGGCTCTTTTGAGAAGTTTAACATCGCTGATAGAAGGGATAAATTCGACTGTCCTTGCTGTAAACAGAGAAAGTTTGAATTCTTAGAGGCTAAACAAGGTTCATCGATAACCTCCCTTTGCGGAAGAAATGCAGTACAGATAACCCAGAAATCTATTGGCAGGGTCGATTTTCAGGAACTCGCAGAGAGATTAAAGAAGTCGGGGGAGGTTACTTTCAATAAGTATCTCCTTAAGTTTTCCATTGATCAATATGAGATTAGCCTCTTTCTTGATAGCCGTGCAATAATAAAAGGGACCAATGATTTTTCTGTAGCCAGAGGACTTTACGCAAAATATATAGGAACATAAGATGAAAAAAATTATATACTTCGATAATGCAGCTACTTCCTGGCCAAAACCAGTAAGTGTGTATAGGAAGATGGATGAGTTCATACGTAAATGGGGAGCCAATCCTGGCCGGGCTGGACATCGCATGGCAGTGGGTGCAGAAAGAATAATTGAGGAGACTCGCCACCAGACAGCTCAATTTTTCGCCATAAAGGACTATCAAAGAATTATCTTCACACTCAACTGCACTGACTCGCTGAATATAGGAATCAAAGGGTTACTAAAAAGAGGAGACCATGTGATTACCACTTACCTGGAACACAATTCTGTCTCCAGACCCTTAGAAGGTTTAGTTAAAAAAGGGATAATTACTGTAACCAGAGTCAATCATTCTGAGGATGGATTTATCGATTTACAGGAACTCAATAAAGCTTTCACTCCCCAAACCAGGCTGGTTGTGATTGTACATGGCTCTAATGTCATTGGCAGTCTACAGCCCATTAGAGAAATTGGAAAGATTTCTAAGGAGAAGGGTACCATTTTTATGGTCGATGCAGCACAGACTGCTGGAGTCATTCCCATTGATGTGGAAAAGGATAATATAGATCTTTTGGCTTTTCCTGGTCATAAGGCTCTATTTGGTCCTCCCGGAACAGGCGGCTTATATGTGGGACCGAGAGTGGATCTGGAACCGTGGCGGGAGGGGGGAAGTGGTGTAGATTCCGAAGCTGAGTTACAACCAAAAGAGTTGCCCTTTAAACTCGAAGGAGGTACAATTAATACTGTGGGGATTGCTGGCTTGGGAGCAGGCATAACTTTTATTCAGAAAGAGGGAATTGAGAAAATTAGACAGCATGAAATGGAGCTCACGAAGTATCTCTTAGAAAAATTGTCGGAGATGAGAAAGGTAATAATTTATGATACTGGAGACGGAGAAATGAGAATAGGAACTGTTTCCTTTAATGTAGAGGGTTTGAGTCCTGCTGAAGTGGGAGCAATACTGGATGAGTCCTTTGGTATTGCCTGTCGCACAGGCCTACACTGCGCTCCCTATACCCATAAAAAATTGGGAACCTTCCCTGAGGGAACAGTTAGGTTCAGTCTGGGGTACTTTAATACCAGAGAGGAGGTCGATTTTGCTATGAATAGTTTAACTCAAATTGTTGCATAGGTACGGAATTTTTTTAAAAAGATACTTGACAAAAACAGTAATATATGCTATAAACTATATATTACTAAATTACTCAACTTTAAATCAAAAAAGGAGGTTACGGATGAGAAAGATTTATGAGGACATCACTGAGACGGTTGGTAACACGCCCCTGGTGAAGTTAAATAGAGTCACCAAGGGTTTAGGGGCGACAGTGGTAGCTAAACTGGAAGCTTTCAATCCCCTGTCGAGCGTGAAGGACAGAATTGGTGTAGCAATGATCGATGCAGCTGAGAAAGGAGGGACAATCAAAAGGGGAAAGACCACTATCATTGAGCCCACAAGCGGAAACACCGGCATTGCCTTAGCCTTTGTATGTGCAGCAAGAGGTTATAAACTGATACTGACTATGCCGGATACAATGAGCATGGAAAGGAGAGCTCTCCTGAAAGCTTTCGCAGCCGAATTGGTTTTGACTCCTGGTGCCGAAGGAATGAAAGGAGCAGTTAAGAGAGCAGAAGAGTTAGTAGAGAAGACTCCAAATTCTTTTATGCCTCAACAGTTTAAAAATCCTGCCAATCCTGAGATTCACAAGAAGACTACTGCTGAAGAGATATGGAAGGATACCGAGGGAAAAGTCGATATTTTGATTTCCGGAGTAGGCACTGGAGGGACAATTACTGGGATAGCCGAAGTTATAAAAAAGAAGAAGCCTTCGTTTAAGGCAATTGCTGTTGAGCCTGAGGGTTCCCCTGTGCTTTCCGGAGGTAAGCCGGGTCCCCATAAGATTCAGGGAATTGGAGCTGGCTTCATCCCCGAAGTTCTAAACACGAATATTATTGACGAAGTTTTTAAAGTAACCAATGAGCAGGCTATAGAAACTTCGCGGAGATTGGCTCAAGAAGAAGGCATCTTCTCCGGGATATCCTCAGGAGCAGCAACTTATGCGGCTCTGGAAGTGGCTAAACGCTCGGAGAATAAGAACAAGCTGATTGTGGTTATTTTGCCAGATTTTGGCGAGCGCTACTTGAGTACACCCCTTTTCCAGAAAAACGACTCTGCTCAAAAGTAAGGCTTTAGCCTATAATGTTATCATCTATGCCATAAAACAAAACTTTATATTCTTATCTTGCAATCTGTCCTTCGCTTTGTTATAATCGACCAGATAGGTCGGTCGCCCTTTCCCGACCCCGTTCCGGTTTCGGGACGGGGCAGGGTGAGGGAAAGGATAAAGAAGAGAATGCAAATTAAGAAAATGAGTCTAATAAGGCATATGGAAGAACTGAGAAGAAGACTCATTATTTGCATCCTTACAGTTCTAGGGTGTTCAATCTTTAGTTACCTCTATTCTGATAAGATTCTCGCCTTTTTGAAAAGGCCTTTCCCCCATTCCTTAGTGTTTATAGCACCGCAAGAACCGTTTATCATAACCTTGAAAGTTGCCATATTTGGTGGGATTATATTTGCTTTGCCGATGATAACTTATCAGGTCTGGCAATTTGTTTCCTCAGGTTTAAAAAAGAAAGAAAAAAGGTATTTATTCTTCTACAGTCCATTTTCGCTACTTCTTTTCCTGAGCGGGGCAAGCTTTGCTTACTTTCTGGTCATTCCAGTAGGTTTAAGATTTTTGCTCAGTTTCGGTGGTAGTTTTTTGCAGCCAATGATTTCCATAAGCAAATACTTATCTTTCATTACTCTAATGATTTTTGCCTTTGGTATCGTCTTTGAGTTACCACTGGTGTTTCTGTTTCTGACCAGGATGGGCATAGTAACCCCCCAGTTTTTAGCAAAGAAGAGGAAGGTGTTCATTATAGCCATTTTTGTTTTAGCTGCCATTCTTACTCCACCCGATGTTTTCACTCAAATTCTCCTGGCAGCGCCTCTTTTGATTCTTTATGAAGTGAGCATCTGGCTTACAAAGATAGTCGCTCACTAGAGAGAAGAAGGAAAAGTTTATATAAAAACCATAATTATAGGGGTATTTTAAGGATGAAAGGGGATTTTTATAGAAGGAAATTATCCAGGAGAGAATTTTTTAAAATGTGTGCTTTTAGCGGCGTTGCTCTGGCGTCGGTTCCTTTACTCGTTGATATTTTGAAAGCTGCTGCCTCCAGGCCAAAAAGTGGCGAGAAAGGTTTTATTTCCCAGAGAGAGGCGATGTTTTACAAAAAGCTGGATGAAAAGACAATTCAGTGTCAGCTTTGCCCCAGGAGGTGCACACTTTCAGAGGGAATGAGAGGGTTCTGTCGTTCCAGGGAGCCACATGAAGGTAAACATTATTCAATGGTGTATGGTAATCCCTGTGCCATTCATGTTGACCCCATTGAGAAGAAACCTCTTTTCCACTTTTTGCCTCAAACAGCTGCCTTCTCCATTGCCACGGCTGGCTGTAATTTGCGGTGTAAATTCTGCCAGAACTGGCAGATTTCACAGTTCCCTCCCGAGGATACAGTAAATTATGAATTGCCTCCAGAAGGCGTAGTCGATTTGGCTATCAAATATGACTGCCCTACAATAGCCTATACGTATTCGGAGCCTTCTGTATTCTATGAATATATGTACGATACGGCTGTAATTGCCAGGGAGAGGGGTGTGAAGAACATGTACCACTCCAATGGATATCTCAACCCTGACCCTTTAAAAGAACTTTGCAAATATCTTGATGGAGCAAACGTAGACCTGAAAGGGTTTACTCAGAAATTTTATGGAGAACTTTGTGGAGCAACTCTTAAGCCTGTTTTGAATACCCTGGAAACGCTAAAAGAAGAAGGAGTGCATGTTGAGATTACCAACCTCATTGTCCCACCTTATAATGATGATATGGAAAAGATAAAAGAGATGTGCTTGTGGATACGCGATAATTTAGGGAAGGAAGTGCCTCTCCATTTTTCCAGGTTCCATCCACTCTATAAATTAAAGAATCTCTCACCAACTCCTGTAAGCACATTGGAGAAAGCGAGAAAAGTGGCCCTGAAAGTGGGCTTGGAGTATGTATATATAGGAAATGTGCCTGGCCATCCTGGTGAGAATACCTATTGTCCAAAAGATGGAAAGCTTCTTATCCACAGAAAGGGTTATCAAATCCTGGAGAATAATGTCGTTGGAGGAAAATGTAAATTTTGTGGCCAGCCAATTCCAGGTGTATGGCCTGAAGAAAAGGTCAGGAAAAAGACAGAACTTCCCTCACTAAAAGTATCGAAATACTTAGGATAGTCTGTGAAAAAATACCTCGTTTTGGGCTTGATTCTCATAGGCTTTACCTCCCTGGCCTCCCAGATTGTGTTAATGAGAGAGTTAATGGTTGTCTTTTATGGCAACGAGCTTTCCCTGGGCATTACTCTCGCGGGTTGGCTGTTCTGGGTAGCTGTGGGAAGCTGGGGAATTGGCAGGTTCTTTGTTGAACGGGTCAGACATAAACTTGCCTTTTTTGTTTTCGCAGAACTCCTTTTAGCATTATTCCTTCCTGCAAGTATTTTTGCTGCCAGAGCCATACCTCTCCTCCTCAAGACCTCACCCGGAGAAATCATCGGGTTCTTACCTATGACATATTCAAGCCTGGTTATTCTTGCTCCCACCTGCCTGCTTTTAGGGTTTCTGTTCGTTCTGGGATGTCGCATATATGCGCCAAAAAGCAGGGAAGGTCCAGAACATATTGGCTATGTCTATGTGCTGGAAGCAATAGGTGCTACATCCGGCGGACTTCTCTCCGGCCTTCTTTTAATCCGGGTACTGCCGCCACTCTATATTATGCTGGGAATAGCTCTCCTTAACCTGGGAGTTGCCTTTTCCTTAACGTGGTTCCTGGAAGAAAAGAGGTCTCTTCTCCTTTTCCCAACTTCTATATTGATTCTTTTGGGTTTGAGTCTTTTTTCTTTTGGAAAAGTTGAGGACTTGCGTCAGGCTTCTCTGGACCTGCGCTGGAGAACTTATCATCTATTGACCTCTCAAAATTCTATATACGGAAATCTTGTTGTTACGGAAAAGGATAACACCTATAGTTTCTTCAACAACGGACTTTACAACTTTACCGTTCCAGATAAGTTGACCAGTGAGAGAATTGCACATTTTGCCCTTCTGGAACACCCTGAGCCAAGAAAGGTTCTACTTATTGGGGGAGGGGTAAGCGGGGTTTTAAAGGAAATTCTCAAACATCCTGTAGAGAAAGTCGACTACCTGGAATTGGACCCTCTAATGGTTACCCTGGCAAAAGAGTACCTCTACTCCACAGAAGAGTATGTCTTAGATGATAGGCGAGTGGAAGTGAAAAATATAGATGGTCGGCTATTCGTTAAGCAAACTTCTGATAAGTACGACATTGTTATCGTCAATCTTCCCCAGCCCTTTACCGCCCAGATAAATAGATTCTATACTGTTGAATTTTTTAAAGACGCAAGAAAAATCTTAAAAGAGAAAGGAATACTCTTTTTTGGAATTACTTCCTCACCCAATTACATCAGTGAAGAGCAACGAAATCTTCTGGTTTCGCTCAATGAATCCTTAAAGAAGGTTTTTGCTGAAGTGAGAGTTATTCCCGGAGATACCAATTACTTTTTGGGCTGTAAGAGTAAGGGAGTTCTTACTCTCGATTATCAAAGACTTATGGAAAGGCTAAATGAGAGAAAAGTGAAAGCCAAATATGTCCGAGAATACTATTTGGCGAGCGAGTTATCGGATGAAAGGATTGACTATCTGGAAGGGAAACTTCTGCCTTTACCAAAGGTTATGCTCAATTACGACTTTCGTCCCATATCTTACTATTATGATATGGTGCTCTGGTCCACACATTTCAAGTTCTCTCTGGCAAAAATTTTTAAGAAAATTTCTCCCAAAGGAATTTATGTTGCTGCCATCCTAATCTACTGCGCTATTCTTCTACCCATCTGGTTGAGAAAATCAAGAAATGAAGTCCGACCTGTAGCTGTTCTTACTGCTGTGGCAACCACAGGCTTTGCCGAGATAACGTTCCAGGTTTTAACTTTGCTTTCCTTCCAGATTATCTACGGCTATGTTTATTATAAGTTGAGTATAATTCTTACATCCTTTATGATTGGGCTAATTTTTGGTGGCTGGTGGGCCAGCAAAATTATCGAAAAAGGTCGGGGCAATTTTCTCAATTTCATACAGGCTCAGATTTGTATATGCATTTATCCCTTGATTCTCCCTCTAATATTTTTAGGTTTTGCTGGCTCATCGGGAAAATTTAGCACATATCTGGGCTCAAATATTATCCTGCCTTTTCTTCCCATAATTGCTGGTTTCATTGGCGGATTCCAGTTTCCCCTGGCCAATAAATTATATCTTCAATCCAGGGGAGGATTGGTAAGGGCAGCGGGACTTACCTATGGTGTTGACCTTTTCAGTTCCTGCCTGGGCGCTCTTTTGGTGAGCGTTTTTCTTCTGCCGATTCTGGGTATTCCCGTGGTCTGTTTGATGGTGGCGCTTTTGAATGTGGTAAGCCTGGTTCTTCTTTTAAGAGGGAAGGGAGCAGATTGAGGGTATTACTATGAGTGATATTTTTGAAAAAAAATTTTCCCGAAGGGAATTCTTAAAAATGGTATCTCTCCTGGGAACCACTGTTTTCCTGGGAAACTTTTTTCCTTTAAAACAGCGGGCAAAAACTTCTGCTGTTTTAGTTGGTATAGCCAGAGGCGATTCAATAGCCGATTCGGTTCGCCGGGCTATAAACTTAGCTGGTGGTTTACACTTTATCAAATCGGGAGAGTCTGTCCTGATTAAGCCAAACGTTAATTCCGACGACCCCCATCCTGGGACAACCAACCCAGAGGTAGTATTCGAGGTGGTGAATATGGTCAGAGAGAAGGGTGCCAAAAGAATAATTGTTGCCGACCGTTCAAATCCCTGGTGGGATACTTTAAAAGCGATGAAGAAAGTGGGCATATATGAAGCTGCTGTTAAAGGAGGCGCGGAGGTAGTCGTTTTTGGTAAAGGAGATTATGTAAAAGTTAATCCAGAAAATTCTTACCATTGGCCCAATGGATTTCGCATACCCAGGTTGGTGAAACAGGTCGACCACATAATTAGCCTGCCAGTAGCAAAGACTCATATTATTGCTGACTTCACTATGGGCATAAAAAATTGGGTAGGTTTGATACCCCCTTCTGACAGAAAATATCTTCATCTTAAAAAGAAAGACTATTTTGCTAACATGCTCAGCGAGATTCACTTGGCAAGGAAACCTTCCTTTTTGGTGATGGATGCCACAAAGGTCTTCGTTTCCGGTGGACCTTCTCATGGAGATATAGCTCGGCCCGGTTTGGTAATAGCCACCTCAGATTTAGTGGCTAATGATGTTACTGGACTGGCATTACTTAAGACACTGGGTACCATTGAGGAAATTCAGAGGAAGAGTGTTTGGGACCAGCCCCAAATCAAAAGAGCAGTGGAATTAGGCTTGGGTATAAACAGTCCTTCTGAAATTATCCTTAAGACATATGGTATCTCTGAAGAAGAGAAGATTCGAAAGCAATTAATAAGCTAAGAAAGGGAACTATGTGCTTTAGCACATAGTTGCGTAGGGGCGACCGCAATTTATCCCGATACATCGGGATGGTCGCCCGATTGTAACCCAAGCTTCCGCTTTAGCGGAAGTGATTTTATACTTGACAAAATTAGTCAGATTTGTTAAATTATTTTAGCATTTAAAAATAATGAAAGGATCGGATAAAGAGTGTTTATCTTCAAAGAAGAGATAGAAGGGAGAAAGAATTATGTTGTTATCTACTAAGGGAGAGTATGGAGTAAGGTGCATGCTTGACCTTGCCATCCACTACGGCCAGGGACCGATTTCTATCCGAGACATATCTAAGCGGGAAGGAATTTCCAAGAATTACATTGAACAACTATTTGTCCGTCTTCGGCATGCCAAACTAATTAAGAGCGTCCGTGGTCCAAAGGGAGGCTATCTATTAATCTCCCAGCCAAGAAGGATTAAAATTGGTGATGTTGTTAGGGCTCTGGAGGGGCCTATAGCTGCAATACGTTGTGTCCAGCCGCAAAATTCAAAAGATTTATGTGAGCGCATTTCTACCTGTGTTCTTTATATCTTATGGAAGAGATTAACTGACAAGATAAACGAAGTGCTGGATAGCACCACGTTAGAAGGCTTATGTAGAGAGGGCATGAAACTTTCCAAGCACAGATTGGCCCATCCCCTTCCCTTTCAAATCTGAAATCTGAAATCCAGGTTTATACAAAAGGAGCAAGAAATGGCAACTCAACAATATAGCCAGAAAGTAATGGAACATTTTATGCATCCCAAAAATGTAGGACAGATCGAAAATCCTGACGGAGTCGGCCATGTAGGCAATCCCATATGTGGAGATATAATGGAACTTTATATTAAGGTTAAGGACAATATAATCGTTGATGCCAAGTTTAAGACCTTCGGTTGTGGAGCAGCTATTGCCACAAGCTCCATGGTTACTGAATTGGTTAAGGGGAAAACTATTGAACAGGCACTGGAGATATCGAATAAGACTGTGGCTGAAGCGCTGGATGGTTTGCCTCCGGTAAAGATGCATTGCTCTATGCTGGCTGAGGAGGCTTTGAAATTAGCGATAGAAGATTATCTTAAAAAACAAAAAAAGAGCGATAAATAAAAAGGATAGGAGTAAAAATCACATGTTTAAAACTATTATAGAGGATATTCGGACAGTCTTCGAGAAGGATCCAGCAGCAAAGAAGATTGTTGAGGTATTATTGTGCTATCCTGGACTCCATGCTTTGTGGTTTCATCGGATTGCCCATTTTTTCTATAAGAGAAAGGAGTATGTGATAGCCCGTTTAATTTCTCACATTAGTCGCTGGATCACGGGAATAGAGATCCATCCGGGAGCAACTATTGGAAGGAAGTTTTTCATTGACCACGGGATGGGTGTAGTAATCGGTGAGACTGCAGAGATTGGGAACAATTGTCTTCTTTATCAGGGCGTGGTGTTGGGAGGAACGAGCCTGGAGAAAAAGAAACGCCATCCTACCCTGGGAGATAATGTAGTTGTAGGTGCAGGAGCTACGTTGTTGGGAGCAATCAAAGTTGGAGACAATGCTCGTATCGGAGCAGGGTCAGTGGTTCTAAGTGATGTCCCCCCAGGAGCAACTGTGGTAGGAATACCGGGAAGGATTGGTCTGGGTTTCAGTGGGAAAGAGATCCAGGCGCTGGAACACTCAAAACTTCCCGACCCGGTGGCTGATGCTATTCGCCTTGTTTTGAAAGAACAGGAATTGTTGGAGAAGAGGCTGAGTAAAGTAGAGAATTTGGAAGGCATCACTAGCGAAATAGATAAATATGTAGAGAAGAAAAAGAAAGAAATAGAAAAAGAATTTACTGAAAAGAGAAAAAAGAATGAGTCTTAAAGTGGCAGATAACGTTTTAGGGTTGATTGGTTCCACTCCCATGGTTAAGCTAAAACGCCTGGGAGTTGCCCGGGGAGCTCATATCTTGGCAAAATTTGAATTAGCAAATCCTGGAGGAAGCGTTAAGGATAGAATCGCACTTTCTATGGTGGAAGCGGCTGAAAGGAATGGCTACTTGAAAAGAGGAGCAACTATTGTTGAACCTACAAGCGGGAATACGGGGATTGGTTTAGCATTGGTGGCTGCAGTGAAAGGATACAAACTTATTCTGGTAATGCCGGACAATATGAGCGTCGAACGGAGACAATTATTTCAAGCATATGGAGCAAAAATCGTTCTTACCCCTGGAAGTCAAGGGATGCTGGGAGCAGTAAGGAAGGCTGAGGAGTTGGTTAGAATAAACCGAGATTATTTTATGCCTCAGCAGTTCAATAATCCTGCCAATCCCCACATCCATTATAAGACTACAGGCGAGGAAATCTGGAGGCAGACCAGGGGAAGAATAGATGCTTTTGTAGCAGGAGTGGGAACAGGAGGCACTTTAACTGGCGTGGGAAGATTGTTGAAAAGGAAAAATCCGAGAATAAAAATTATTGCCGTGGAACCTAAGGACTGCTCAGTGTTATCGGGAGGCAAGCCTGGGCCACATAAAATTCAAGGGATTGGGGCAGGATTTGTACCAGAAGTCCTGGATGTAGACCTCTTAGATGGTGTAATTAAAGTTAATGAGGAAGATGCAAAGAGAATGGCAAAGAGATTGGTGAGAGAGGAAGGGTTATTGGCGGGAATCTCTTCTGGAGCCAATGTTTGGGCATCCTTGCAGGTGGCCAAGAAGTTAGGTAAAGGTAAGATAGTGATTACTATCCTGGCTGATACTGGTGATAGATATTTAAGCACCGACCTTTTTAAGTGAGTAGCTAAAGTTCGAGATGGAAGGTTGCCCGATGCGTCTGGAGTCCTCCCGAAAGGGAGGTTGGAAATGGAAGAAAAAGGAAGAGTAGTAAAAGTTGATAATGGAGTGGCTCAGGTAGAGATGGAACGGACTTCTGCTTGTGGACGATGTGGGATATGTTTGCAGAGTTCTGGAGATAAACCGATTTTGTATGCAGAAGATTCTTTAGGAGTCCGTTCGGGAGATGAGGTACTAGTTTCTGTAGAGAGTAAACAAGTATTAAAGGCAGCATTTCTAATCTATCTTTTTCCCCTGGTTGGCTTAATTGGTGGATATTTTCTGGGTCGAACTGTATTGGGAACAGAGAGGACAGGTATTATTTTTGCAGGATTAGGATTTTTTACTACCCTCTTCCTCCTCTACCAATACGATAAGAGATTGAAGGCTCAAAAGAGTAAGGAAGCAAAAATTGTTCAAATAGTCAAAAGATAAAGGAATTTTAAAGAATTGAATATACTTGAAATTCTTTCAGGAATATTTTTAGAATCAGTTAAAATATTCCAAGATATGGCAGTATATCTTCTTTTGGGATTTCTCTTAGCAGGATTACTCTATGCTTTTTTTTCGGAAGAGAAAGTAATCAAATACTTGGGTAAGCGAAACATTAAGTCAGTGGTCAATGCAGCAATTTTGGGTATTCCTTTACCGCTCTGCTCCTGTGGAGTTATTCCCGCTGCTCTCTCCTTGAAGAAACAGGGAGCTTCTGATGGAGCTACTGTCTCTTTTCTCATTTCCACTCCTGCGACTGGGGCGGATTCTATTTTGGCGAGTTATGGACTTCTTGGTCCTCTGTTTGCCATCTTTCGTCCCCTGGCAACGTTCATTAGCGGATTGATGGGGGGCACATTAGTCAATTTTTTTCAACGTGGCAAGGTAAAAGAAATTAATCCACAAATAACTAGCTCCCAAGTCAGTGGTGAACAGCGTCAACATAAACATAGTTTTGGGGAAAAATTGCGCACAACATTTACCTATGGATATTTTGATCTCTTAAAATCGATAACCAAGTGGCTGCTTTGGGGAACCTTGATAGCGGGCGTTATTTCTTACACCATTCCCGCCAGTCTGATAGAGAGATATTTGAAATCCAACTTTCTTTCCATGTTAGCAATGTTAATTGTGGGAATCCCTCTCTACGTATGTGCTACAGGCTCAATTCCCATTGTAGCCAGTCTTATGCTCAAGGGTCTATCTCCGGGGGCAGGCTTAGTCTTTCTCATGGCTGGCCCGGCTACCAATGCAATTACCATAACTGTTATGGCAAAAAATCTTGGAAAGAGGATAGTAACTATCTATCTTCTTTCCATTGCTTTATCGGCACTGTTTATGGGATGGTTGCTGAATCTTCTCTGGTCATATTTTAGTAAAGCGCATCAACAGATATTAGTGGGAAAGTCAAGCATGCTTCCTCCCTGGGTCAGAATTTCAGGAGCAGTAGTGCTTTTCAGTTTAATCTTATTAAATTTTTTGCCAAAGCTCAAATTGAAGAAGGAATTAAAAGTGATGCATAAAAAAGAGACAATAAGAGTTGAAGGAATGGTCTGTCAACATTGCCTAACCACAATCACCAGTGCTCTCAATTCTTTAGAGGGAGTTGATAATGTGTGGGTTAGCTTGAAAGAAAAGAGAGTGGAAGTTGACTACGATGATAATAAAGTAGATTTGGGAAGAATTAAGGAGGCTATTTCAGCAAGGGGGTACGAGGTAAAATAAGAAGGAGAATAGAATGAAAAGAATATATCTTGACCACGCAGCTACTACGCCTGTCCATCCACAAGTAGCCGGAGCTATGGCTCCTTACTTCAGTAAAGATTTCGGTAACCCTTCCACCCTCTACTCTTATGGAAGAGAAGCTAAAGGAGCTCTGGAAGAGGCGAGAGCAAAAGTGGCTCGACTGATAGGAGCTAAACAGCCCGAAGAGATTATTTTTACCAGCGGTGGAACAGAGGCTGACAATTTCGCATTATGTGGGATAGCCTGGGCCAATCAGAAGAAAGGGAATCATATTATTACTACTTCCATTGAGCACCACGCTGTAATTAATATCTGCAAGTTTCTGGAAAAAAGAGGATTTAAAGTTACTTATCTTCCGGTAGATAAGAATGGGCTGGTGAATCCTATGGAAGTAAAGAGAACAATTACTGATGGAACTATATTAGTATCAGTAATGCATGCTAATAATGAAATCGGCACAGTGGAACCAATAGAGGAAATCGCAGAGATTGTCAAGGAGAAAGGAATCTGTTTTCACACAGATGCAGTTCAGACCGTGGGGCACCTTCCCATAAATGTCGATAAAATGAAAGTTGACCTATTGGCAATGTCTGCACATAAATTATATGGCCCCAAGGGAGTGGGAGCTCTGTATATCAGGAGAGGCACAAAGATAGTTCCTTTTCTCTATGGCGGCGAACAGGAGAATAAACGCCGGGCAAGCACAGAAAACGTTGCTGGAATTGTGGGATTGGGTGAGGCCTGTTCACTGGCTGAAAAAGATATGGCAGGAGAAGAGGAACGCTTGCCCTATTTAAGAGATAAATTGATAGAAGGTATATTGAACAGCATCAAAAATAGTAGACTTAACGGCCATCCCAAAAAGAGGCTTCCGGGAAATGTAAATGTGAGCGCAGAAGGTGTAGAAGGTGAATCCATGCTTCTGAATTTAGATTTAGCAGGAGTCTGTGCTTCCAGTGGTTCAGCCTGTACCTCCAGCATCCTGGAACCATCTCACGTTCTAAAAGCTATTGGTATCTCTCCTGAAGTGGCCCATAGTTCGCTTCGCTTCACTTTAGGAAAGGAGAACAATGAAGAAGATGTTAATTATGTTCTTAAAGT
>JABUBN010000021.1_pt1 | contig 53758 bp, 54 predicted proteins | sample 7240341 | NCBI WGS metagenome assembly JABUBN01 (sample SAMN07256345, study PRJNA390944) | subsurface metagenome | isolation source: Methane hydrate marine sediment | place: Pacific Ocean: Eastern North Pacific, ODP site | reverse complement strand
TTGTGGATATGGCAATAAACAAAATAACCGGTGAAAAGATATTTCTTTTATGCCAGAGCTTTATGCCTGCCCAGGATATACATATTTTAAAAAATTTGGATGATCCAGGCATGAGTCCCTGGTACAGTTTAAACTTTGGTGACACACTACACACCCCAGAATGGACATTTGAAAAACAAGATTTAAAAAGATTTTAAGCGCCACCTCCAGCATCCAAACCCTAACCCATAACCCATTTTCGTACAATCATTGACAGCACTAAATTTTTAGCTAAACTTAAATATGGAGGTATTATGAAAAAATTGTCTATTTTATTTTTATTATTCATTATATTAACTTCTTTATCCTGTCCAAAAAAAGAAGCTTTTGAAGCGGGTTTTGAAATCCCTGAAGGTGAAAAGAGAGATGTTGAAGTGCTTTATATAGCACCTGAAGCAGGTACTGAAAACTTAAGCGAAGTAAGAGAAATTATGGTATCATTTAATCAACCTATGGTTCCGCTTGAAGGTGTGCCAGAATCCGAAAAAAAAGGTCCATTAAGAATTTCACCTAAGATAAAAGGAAGGTTTAGATGGCGCGGTACATCCACGCTTTTCTTTATTCCAGATGAACCTTTAATCGGCGGAACAAAATATAAATGCGTTGTTCCAAAGGGTACAAAATCTCTTATGGGCACAACACTCAAAAAAGATTATGCCTGGGAATTTACAACAGCAAGACCAAAACTTATTAGTTCAAAACCCTTTCATAATCAGAAATGGGTAGAATTAGACCATAACATTTATTTATTATTCAACCAGAAAATGTCACCTGATAAAACAAAATCATATATAAAACTGATTATCCGGAATGAAAAGGGGTTTGAAAAACAAATTCCATTCAAACTCAGAAGTTTAACAGAACAAGAGTCTAAAGATCTGGGTGAATACTGGAAACCAGAAAGAACAATCATTATTGAGCCTGATGACAATCTGCCCATACAAAGCGATATTATGGTTAAACTACAAGAAGGATTACCCGGTGCACTCGGTGATTTTGGTATGGAACACGAGCGTACTATGGTCTTTTCCACATATAATTATTTTACATTCATAGGTATTGATGATAAGATCAAAAATCCCCAGGAGTCGGTTAAGTTCGAATTCAGTAATCCTGTAGTATACCGGGATTTTATTAAACATATTACATTTAAACCAGAAATCAAAATCCCTGAACACTATGCAAACTGGACAAATTCTTCACATCGGCTTTATCTTTATTTACCCCTTAAACCGGATACAAAGTATGAGGTCTTAATCAGCAAAGAACTTACTGATCGATTTAATAATAAACTGGGTAAGGATATTAAGGTCACATTCAAGACGACTGATTATGACCCGCGCATAACAATTCCTACAGGAAGAGGAATTATTGAATCGTATTCAAATAAACAACATCCATTAACTGTCGTCAATGTCGAAAAGGTGCGCAAGAGATTGGCTCTCTTAACACGGGATCAAATAATACCTACTATTTTGGGTAAAAATGTTTTTTATGGCTGGAAGATTTTTTCTCCTGTATTCAATTATGCCATTGATGAAATATGGAATGTTAAAGATAAAAGGAATAAGCAGTCTACGCTTCCTCTTGAATTAAAGGAAATCCTACAGAATAGAAATGAAGGCTATGTTTTCTTTGAGATTGATGCGTTAAAAGAGTTGCGGCACAGGCGACGTTATTTCAGAGGATTATTACAGGTTACAAATATTGGCATATCAGGTAAATTTTCATCAGAGAATAATCTTATCTGGGTTACAACCTTAAAAAACGCAAAACCAATCTCCAATGCCCAGGTTGAATTACGTAATGATAAAAATCGCATTATGTGGCAGGGTAGAACTGATAAGAACGGGCTTGTTGAAACGCCAGGCTGGAAAGTACTGGGCATGGTTCCAGAGAATGATTGGAACAAACCAAGGATATGGGTATTTGCAAAAAGCGGCAATGACGAGACATTTATTGCATCTAATGAAGGAACTGGCATATATCCTTATGATTTTGGCATTTCGTATGACTGGCGTCCAGAACCAGAAAGATTCAAGGGATATGTCTTTACTGAGAGAGGTATTTATAAGGCTGGTGAGGATGTATACATTAAAGGTATTATAAGGGAAAAGAAACGAGGAAAATGGAAGGTATCCCACATTGTTAAAACAGTGGGTCTCAAAGTATTCAACGCAAGAGATGAAGAGATTCTCAATAAAAATGTCTCAGTTTCAAGTTATGGTTCATTCGATTTTAAGGTTTCAATCGACCCAAAGGCACCAACCGGCTGGTATGAGATCATTGCCAAAGCAAAAGATGCAGATGTCACATTCTACGGTTCATTCAGGGTTGAGGCATATCGACCAGCCCAGTTTGAGGTAAAGGCAAAATGTGATAAAGAAGAATATATTTTTGGCGAAGAATTCGCCGGTGAGATAAAAGGTTCTTATTTATATGGCGGTCCAATGTCGGGCGAGGATGCAGCGTGGACAATAACACTCGACCGTTCATTTTATAAGCCATCCGGGCACAAGGGTTTCCAATTTGGTCCCTACACTTGGTATGGTGACAAAGACTGGCAATTCGAAGGAGTCATTGCGTCCGGCAAAGGCAACCTCGATAAAAAAGGCAAAATAAAGATTAAGCAGAAACTTACGCACGAGGACGTAAATCAAACAATGATACTTACACTCGAAGGTACAGTAACTGCGCAGAATCGGCAGAGCATATCTGGACGCACAAATTGTCTTGTCCATTGTGGTGAATACTACATAGGTATAAAACCGGAAAAAACATTTATCGACGCGAAAAACCAAATAAACTTTGATTTCATTACGACAACATCAAAGGGAGAATTAATCAGCGGAAAAAATATTGAGGTTGAAATAATCAGAAGGGAATGGATAAGTGTACGCAAGGCTGGTGTTGGAGGCAGATATGAATGGGTTACTGAAAAAAAAGACAGTGTAGTCAAAAAGTTTAAGGTAAAAACAGATAAAAAGGCAATAAAAAAATCTTTTACGCCTGAGAGAACTGGTTTTTATATAATCCGCGCTCAGGGTAAAGACTCAAAGAAAAATATCATTACAACCGGCACTTATTTCTATGCTACGGGGAAAGGTTATATATCATGGAGAAGATCTGATGATGACCGTGTTGAAGTTATCCCGGATAAAGAAAATTATAAACCTGGCGATAAAGCAAAGATTCTGGTGAAATCACCATATGAAAAGGCGCTCGCTCTGGTTACAGTGGAGCGCGAATTTATCATAAAAAGATTTACAAAAGAATTGATTGGTTCGAGCGATGTTATTGAAATACCAATAACCGAAGACTACCTGCCCAATGTTTATGTTTCAGTAATCCTATTGCAGGGAAGAAAAGGTTTTGATAAATTTGATGAAGAGGGTGAGGATATTGGTAAACCTTCATTCAAAATCGGTTATGCGAATCTTTCAGTTGACCCGCAAACCAAACATTTGGATATTTCTATTACAACCGACAAACAAGAGTACAGGCCCAAAGATTCCGTCTCGGTAAAGATAAAAGTAAAGGATGCCAAGAGCAAAGGTGTAAAATCCGAGGTAGTACTTGCAGTCGTTGATGTTGGTGTATTAAGCCTTATTGCCTTTCAAACTCCAGACCCATTTCCAATATTCTACGGCTTCAGGCCTCTCTCAGTCCAGACTGCAGAAAGTCGGCTTCATATTATCGGGCAGAGAAGTTATGAAGAAAAGGGAGAGAACCGTGGAGGCGGCGGTGCATTTGGTGCGCAGTTTGCCTACAGAACAGAGTTTCTAACTACCGCGTATTACAATCCCCGCATTTATACAAATGCAAATGGCGAGGCAGTAATTAAGTTCAGGTTACCGGATAATCTTACTACATTTAGATTAATGGTAACCGGTCACACAAAAAATTCATCATTTGGCGCAGGTGAAACAAATATTAAGGTCAATAAACCTCTACTCTTGCTTGAGGCATTGCCAAGATTTGCGCGTCTGGGTGATGAATTTGAGGCGGGGATTGTTGTCCATAATCATACGCACAAATCAGGCAAGGTTTCTGTTCAGGCGTCTGTTGAAAATATCCAGATGACAGGCGAGCAGGAAAGAAACGTTGAGGTACAGGATGGTCAGGAAAAAGAAGTACGGTTTAAATACTATGCAGATAAAATAGGAAAGGCAACCTTCCGTTTTAAGGTAACATTAAATAATGAATCAGACGGTCTTGAGCTAAGTATTCCAGTCATTGCACCACGTTTAACCGAAGCGGTTGCGCTCTACAGCCAAACCACTGATAAGGCATCTGAAGCTATTATTGTTCCCCAGGACATATACCCTGATGTGGGTTATCTTGAATTTACTACATCCTCGTCTGCGCTCGTTGGCCTTGATGGCGGTATTGAGTATCTTGTCAAATATCCTTACGAATGCCTTGAGCAGAAAACATCAAGGATTTTACCATTCATACTTGCTGAGGATTTAATCAATTCATTCAATCTATCTGCTTTACGCGGCAAAAACTTAAGAAAGGAAGTCCAGACAACAATAAAAGAATTCAGGGATTTCCAGGGTTATGATGGAGGATTTAAATTCTGGAAGGATTCATACCGGCCATCTCCATGGCTTACTGCCTATGTTGTTTATGCCCTTGGAAAAGCACATGGCAAAGCATATCATGTTGATCAATATATGATAAACAGGGCATTAGAATATTTAGAATCTGTTCTGCGCCGGGATAATGTGGATTGGGAATATCCCTATAATAAAAATGTTCAGTTAACAACAAAATGCTTTATCCTCTATAGCCTTGCCTTATGGAATAAATATGACCATGGTTATATGTCCCGATTATTTGAAAAACGCGACCAGATCTCTTTGTTCGGCAAAACCCTATTGCTCAAAGCAGCACACATCTATGACAATTCATATTATGAAAAGGAATTAAGAAGAATATTACTTAACAAAATAAAAATGGCTCCCACAACTGCGCACTTTGAAGAAAAAAATGCAATCGGTATGGCATGGATATGGCATTCAAACGTGAGGACAACCGCGCTTATTCTACAGGCAATGATTGAAACAAAAGGTGAATTTGCAAATGCGGAAAAAATCATAAAGTGGTTGGTTAATGAAAGAAAAGGTAGCAGATGGCGTTCAACCCAGGAAAACATCTATGTGTTTGATGCTCTTAATACCTATTTTAAGGTTTATGAAAAACAAACACCACAGTTTATGGCATTGATCTATCTTGAAAATAAAGAGATTGTAAAAGAAATCTTTAAAGGAAGAGACCTGCAGATAAGAAGACAAGAATTACCAATCGCTGATTTAGAAAAAGGGAAACAGATGTCAGTTAATATTGAGAAACGCGGCGATGGCAGATTATACTATGGTATGAGAATGCTGTATGCGCCAAAGCGGGAATTAAAAGCAAGGGATGAAGGTATTGCAGTATTTAAGGTCATAGAACCACTCACACAGGGTTTAACGGGCAATGAGCTGAGCGCTGGCAAGATCTATAAAGTTACTTTAAGTGTTATTACACCTCAGGAGCGAAATTTTGTTGTTGTTGATGACCCATTACCTGCTGGTGTTGAGGTTATAAATACATCATTTGATACTGAGAGTAAACAACTTCTAAAGATGATGGATGGTGATACGGATTATTATGATGAATATTATGTGGAAGATTATTATGAAGGTGAGTATGACGATCATTATTTTTATTATCCATCATGGGGAACGTTTGACCACTGGGAGATTTATGATGATAAGGTTCTTTTGTTTGCGGATGCTTTAAGAGCAGGTGAACATACGTTTTCTTATCTGGTCAGGGCAATGACCTTTGGCTCGTTTACCATGCCTTCGACAAAGGCTGAAGAGATGTATACACCTGAGGTATTTGGTTATAATAGGCAGAGAAAAATCAGTGTGAAGTAAGAACGCCCGACGCCTCAGCACCTTATCCTTCCTCTGTCATTGCGAGTCCCGCATTCCGCGGGGCGAAGCAATCTCTGAGCTCCGCGTAAAGATAAGATTACCACACCCACACACCAATACATTGGTGTGTGGGCTCGTAATGACAACTGGATCAATTATTTACGCTTTGCGCATAATATACTGCCCCGAGTACACCGGCATCATCGCCCAATTTACCAGGGATAATTTTATAATTACGGTATTCTGCGCCCAATACTCTTTTTCTTACAGTCTTTCTAATCGGTTCAAACAATATCCTACCTGCTCTTGAGACCCCACCAGAGATAATCACTACATCCGGGTCGAATAAGGCAATTATATTCGATACACCAATACCTATATAAAAACCGACCTCAGTAAAAACCTCTTTTGAAACCTTATCACCCTTTTTTGCTTCCTGGGCAATAATATGTGGTGTAAGCTTCTTATAATGTTTTAAAGAAGTGCTCTTTTTTCTCATTTTCCTTTTTGCATTAGCAACAATGTACTTGGCTCCAACATATCTTTCAAGACAACCATAATTTCCACACGAACATTTTGGGCCATTAAACTTAATCACTGAATGACCGAATTCACCAGAAAAACCATTAGCACCGAACAAAGGTTGACCCTCACATATTGCAGCACCACCTACACCAGTGCCAAGGGTAAACAGAAAAACATTATTATACCCCTTTGCTGCACCGTATTGCCACTCGCCAAGGCATATAGCATTAACATCATTAATAATCCTGACCGGTTTATTAAATTCTTTTTTCAAAGCTTTAACCAATTTTATATTGTGCCACTCGGAAAGATTAGGAGAGAACCTGACAATGCCTTTTTGGGAATCGATAATACCGGCAATACCAATGCCAATACCTGATGCCTTTGTGATAAATGGCTTGATTGCAGATTTTATCTGGGCTATGACTTTCTCGGGTCCCAGGTTTGCTTTTGTTGGTAATTTTCTTTTTTTCTTTATCTTACCATTTTCAACCAGGGCAGATTTTATATTTGTACCGCCAATATCAACACCGACAAAAAGTTTCTTTGCCATATATTATATCATAATCGTTTTATGGGCAGTAGTCAAGAAGTATAATAAAAAGAATCCGCCTGTCTATGAAAACTCAGTAAGACAGGCGGATCGCTTATTAACCATAAGAGCGATGTAGTTATCAGTTATCTGTTATCCCATAACTATCAAACTCTGCTCAATGTTATTCATAACCACTTATCCTTATCCTGAAGAACATCATTAGCATAATCCAATCCAATCTCATAATTTCCTCCTGCATTATAGACTGCCAGCGCAATTGTTTCGCTGTGATAGTGGAGTAAAATTGTGAGATAGCAACAGCCAAGAGTTATATTATTTGAAATATTAGTCAAATCATAATCTAGCATGCCAATGTAATGAGCTACAAGTTTCCCTGTTGCAGGCATAACTTGCATTAATCCCAATGCTCCTGCAGAACTCTTTGCGTTTTTTTCAAATAGTGATTCATTTTCAATAATCGACAATACTAATTCTGGATTGAGATCAAACCTTTTACAATTGTCATACACAGACGTCAGCATCAAGATACAATCGATTGTATTAATGTTTGAATTGATTTCCATCACTATATCACGATATTTTTGGATAAATAACGTTTTATCAGTTTCAATACTCACAATCTTATCAAGCATCGTATTTAAGTTTTTCTGGTGTTTATCCGATTCGTATCGCCATAGTAAAACACATACAATAAGAATCACAATAAAAGGTATCTGTATCAGAAAGAAGATAGTTCCTGATTTTAGAAATGATTTGTTCTTCATTTTCCTCCTTTTTTCTTAAACCAATTTTATATAACATTATAGATTTGTAAATAGGTAATTCTACCTATGTGGTGTAAAAAAAGCTCTATACTTTACGCACAGCCTGTCCAAAAATTCGAATTTTTGCATAAGTGTGAAAAGCACCTAGCACCATTTAATTTTGCTCTTTATCTACTATGAGACAAAGAATCGACAAAAAAGTTTATTTTGGTGTTGCAACAAAGACATAGTTACGGGTTTGACAATTTTTTATAATAAGACGAAGTCCCAGTATCGAGTATTTCAAGTATAATTCTTTCTGTTGTCTTGCCAACCCCTTTCAGTTTCTGCAGGTCCCCTCTCATAGCCCTTAATGGCTCTTTTAACTTCGAGATTGAATACACAGCATAACCATAGGGTGAGGGTCTTCCTTCTGTCTTCAAAAAATAATCAATATGCTCTAATATAACAATAACTAAATCATCTTCACTTAATATGTCTTTAAAAAGAGAAACAGGAATACGTCTTGGAATTTTATATGTTTTCGCAATAGTATTAAAAGTTTGATTTATTGAACTGTAGTATTCTCCTGCTGCATTTCCCCACTTGTCTCCGGTATATATATTCTCATATTCATTGGTGAGTTTTGGATAATGTTTTTTCAGTATATTAAAAAAGAAATCTTTCTGTTTTCCTTGTTTTAAAGTCATCCCTCCAAAAATTACAAAATCCAGACCAACCTCAACAGCTTTTTTTATAGCTCCTTCAATTAACTTTGGTGTATCAGTTATAAACGGAATAACAGGAAGCAAGAACATACCACATGCAAAACCCTGTTTTTTAAAAAAGGCGAGTGTTTTTAGTCTTTCTGTTGGAGATGGAACACCAGGTTCAAACACAGCGCTTATCTTATCATCTACTGATGAAAAACTGAAACTGATAATCACCCTGTTCTTTTCATTGATTTTTTTCAGAATATCAATATCTCTTTTAATAAGCGTTGATTTTGTAAGCATATGTACCGGAAAATTGTATTGATTTATTAATTGAAGGGCTTTTCGAGTCAATTGATATTCTTTTTCGATTGGTTGATAACTATCACCAACACCACCACCTACCATAATAAAACTCCGTTTAAAAGGAGTGCGCTTTCTTTTTGGGCTCAATTCTCGTTGTAATATATCTATGGCATTCACCTTTACAACAACATCCTGCCCAAACTCTCCATCTACATAATACCCTTCTGCTCTACCATCACAATACACGCAATTATGAGTGCATCCTCTATATAAATTCATTCCGTAATGGGAAATAAACCACGACTCGATTTTTTTATGCTTGCGTAATATAGATTTTACCTTAACTTCTTTTATACTTACTTCTTTTACCCGGTTAAAAATACGTTTTTTAAACAATACCCATTTTCATATACTTTATCACATTTCTCTACCATATTTCTAACAGCGTTTATGATATTCCTTTGTATCTTTTTCTTTATTTCATCGGTTAATATATTCAAATGGCAAATCTTCGATATTTAATACCTGATATCATTTTTTAGGTTCAGCGCTTCCCGGACACATCAATTTCATCTTACACTGTGCACAGGTTTTTTTTCTACTGATAGCTCCGCTGTAAAACGAAACTAAGAGTAAAAGAACCAGTATAACTATTTTAAATATTGAAAACCCCAAAAATATTGAGATTACAACCAGAATGAGTGGGATTATACTTAAAAGCCCATAGGTCAGTGGAGCCAGTTTTACGCCAATGCTTGTTTTGAAATCTTTAATATCAGCTTTTTTGTATAATAGTGCAGAAAGTTTGCCCCAACCCATAGCACACCATTTTCCGTAATAATAACAATTTGTGCAGACCAGTTTTCTCAAAACAACATAAACCATTATTACAGCAGAGGCAAGATAAATCCAGGCAACCAAACCACACAAGAACCGGCATGCAATAGTGCCCAGGGCAATCCACAAAAGCATCATGAAATTGCCAAAAATTACAGTTACCTTAGAATATTGTTCAATCCCCTGGTCCTGGATCTTTATATCTTCTTTCATAAAATCTCCTCGAATCAATCAGATACCTCTCCCCCTGCGGGAGAGGACAGAGCCTGTCCTGAACCTTGTGCTGAATATCATTTCAGTATTATTTCAGGGGGTGAGGGGGTAATAAATATTTTCACCCTCACCTTAATCCTCTCCTCCACCTGGGGCGGACAGGCATCAAGGGAGAGGAAAATCTTATTAAGTTTTATTATTATAATTTTAGATAAGCTTTTGTCAATATGAAATAATGCATATTGACTTGAAGAAATAAATTATTATAATTCAATGTATCAGCAAAATCATGAAAAAGGAGGTGTCTATCATGAAAGATTTATTGAACACGATATTAAGTTTAGGATTGGGCACTCTGGCAATGACCAAGGAAAAAGCTGAGGAGATTGTGGATGAATTAATAAAACAGGGTAATATTGGTAGAGAAGAAGGAACAAATTTAGTAAGCGAGTTGATAAAAAAAGGCGAGAAGAGCGAAGCCGAGATTAAGATGAGGATCGAGAAGGTTCTACATGACATGTTGGCAAAATTAGATGTACCAACCCGCAAGGAAATAACAGAACTAAGAACTGAAATCGATCAATTGAAAAAGGTCTTGAGTAAGAAAAAACCAAGCAAAGAAGGTGGGTAGACAATAACAATCAGAAAATGCAGTATATATTAATCTATCAGGCTCGTTCCAGGATGAATGTACATTTATTAATTCATCTATTTTCTGTGATACTAAAATCGATATGTTATTAAGGCGTTTTAAACAAAGAATTTATAATATTCAGAGACTGCGCCAGATTCTTGGTGTTCTGGTTAAGTATGGATTTGGTTATATTGTTGACCGTCTACATATCGAACAGAGTATTATCGGCAAGAAATTCTTCAGTTTACGTCCAGCTAAGAAATTGGACATATTTAACATACCAAAGCCGGTTAGGATACGCAAGGTATTAGAAGAATTAGGTCCAACATTTATAAAACTCGGTCAGATAATGAGTACACGACCCGATTTGATTCCTATCGAGTTATGCCGTGAACTCGAAAAGCTACAGGATAAAATACCTCCTTTCGAATATAAAAAAGTAGAGAAACAGATTAAACTCACACTCAAAAGTCCCTTAAATGAATTATTTAGCCAATTTTCTAAAGAACCGAAAGCTGCTGCTTCGTTAGCACAGGTTCATTCAGCCCAATTAAAAGATGGCACAAAAGTTATGGTTAAAGTCCAAAGACCCGGTATCGAGAAAACAATCAAGAAAGATATCGAGATTTTATTCGAACTGGCGAAATTGGCAGACAGGCATATTGAGGGTATTGGGGTTTATAATCCAATGGGGTTGATAGATTAATTTAAAAAATCGATTATAAGAGAGATCGACTTCACAAAAGAAGCGAATAACATCAAAAGATTCCGCAGACAGTTTGCGTCAGATGATATGGTGTATATCCCCAAAGTTTTTTCAGAATTATCAAGCAGGCAAGTTCTGACTGTTGAAAGAATCAAAGGAATAAAAGTTTCAAATAATGAGGAGATAAACAGTGCGGGGTTGGACAGGCACAAAATAGCTATCAATGGAGCCAATGCTCTGCTGAAAATGGTGTTCATATATGGTTTTTTCCACGCCGACCCACACCCTGGAAATATCTTTGTGTTATCAGATAACAGAGTAGCATTTATCGATTTTGGTATGGTGGGACGGATACATAAAAGCACAAAGGCTCAGATTGCTAATATCTTAATCGGGATTGTCGAACACAATGTATCAAGAATAACGAATGCCTGTACGACAATCGGCGTTGTTGATGAAGCATCAGATGTCAAGGAACTGGAATTAGACCTTGAGGATTTCATAGATCGTTATTATGTAGAATCTTTAAGTCAATTAAAAGTAGGGCACTTTTTAATGGATTTGATAGACAGTGTTACGCGTAATAGGATAAAGATACCTTCAGATTTGTTTCTTCTGAGTAAGGCGTTCATGATCATTGAAGGGGTTGGGGAAAAGTTAGATCCCTCTTTTGATATGGTGGGTCTTTCAAAGCCGTTTGCCGAAGAATTAGTGCGACAGAAATACAGTCCTCGCAAAATTGCAAGGGAAATCATCAATTTCTCTGAACTTTTTTATAATTTCGCAATCTCGCTGCCCAAAGAGCTAACCGTTATCATCGATAAAGTAAAGAAAGGAACCTTACGTATAGAATTCGAACATAGAGGCCTGGAGCATCTAATCTCTGAAATGGATAAGGTAAGCAACCGCATTGCCTTTAGTGTAATTATAGCAGCTTTGATTGTCGGATCTTCGATAATCATGCAAACGAATAAAGGCCCGCTCTTATTCGAATTTCCGATATTCGGTATCATTGGTTATGTTATTGCCGGAATCATGGGACTGTGGTTAGCAATAGCGATACTGCGATCAGGTAGGCTTTAGTAGGTAACCCTGAAGGTAGATGTTGTCCTACCCTCAGGGCATATTTGATTTTTCTTATTCTTGTTTTTTCTTTTTTAAAACCTCTTTTGTACCTTGCAAAAAGCCTTTTAAGGCATCCTTTGTTATTGCTACTGCTTTAGTACCTGCTGTCTTTGTGGCTTCCAGAATTGCCTCTGCAGAATATTTGGTAAATTCAGCAGCTTTGCTGCCCGCTTGTTTAGTGCCTTCAACAATGCCTTCTGAGGCTTCTTTTACGATCTCCGAAGCTTCTATTTTGACTATTTCGGCAGCATCAATAACACCTGTCATTGTATCCCGGGCTATATCTTTAACTGCTTCTCGGCTGAGCTCAGTTCTATCCAGTGCTTCCCTGACCGCATCCCTTGTGATTTCAGCCACTTTTGTTTTTACATCCTTGCCTTTCTCAACAGCTTTTACTACAGCTTCTCTTACAGTTTGGGTTACCTTGCTTTCTTTTTTCATTATAAACCTCCTTGGTTATTTTGTGGGTCTCTCTGGAATTTCTGTAAACACCCACAGCAACATCTTCTTATATATCATTTACTACTTCTGTTCAACATTACCTAAAGAATCTCGGGCTGCTCTTTCACCCACAGCAATAGCCTCTTTACTCCTGTAGAATTCGAGCGGTTTGATAAAACCTACATCAGGCTCTATTAGAATATCTGGTCCTAAATTCTTAAGCTGAAGATTTATTATTTGCTGCTCCATAATGGCTATGGTCTGGAGTATGATTGTGAAAATACTTGGAGATTCACGCATTGTCTTCAGTTTTCCTGTAAGCGTAAGAAATGGATTTTGCATAACACTTTTCACAGGTTTAATGAATTTAGAGAGACGGGTATTGACGAGTTTCGAGTTAACAGGAACGGTAGCGAGTTTTTTCTCTTCGCCTTTCATCATGAGTTTATTGGTTTTTTTCTCTGGTAAAGGAACAACATTAACTCCAATTATGTAATCTGCTCCCATATCACGGACACAATTCACCGGAACAGGATCGACAAGCCCACCGTCCACAAGAAAATCCCCATTATGTTTGCAAGGGGTAAATATACCCGGAATGGAAATGCTGGCTCTTACAGCCTCAACAGCCGAGCCCTTTGTGATCATCACTTTTCTTCCATTTAAAACATTTGTAGCAATTGCTGCAAAAGGGATTTTTAAGTCTTCAATATTTGGGTTACCAATTATCGATTTAATAAACTCTGTTATTCTTTTGCCTTCGACAAGTCCGGAATAGGGAATAGTAGGCGTAAAAAAAGAAGTGATTTGCTTTTTATCTATATTAAGAGCAATTTCTTCCATTTCTCCAGTACTAACACCTGAAGCATAAACCACTCCTATAAGTGCTCCGATACTTGTTCCTGCAATGAAGTCTATAGGAATCTTTTCTTCATCGAGTACCTTAAGTACTCCAATATGAGCAAGTCCCTTTGCAGATCCAGAACCAAGAGCAAGTCCAATTTTTTTCATTATATGAGCTCCTTTTTAGTAAACAATAAACAGTAGATAGCAATATGTTATTTCCATCTACTTTCTACTTCTTCTTTGCCAGTGCTTCAATTTTTTTCATAAGAGCGTCTATATCAGACTTTGCCGGAATATTAAGTTTATTCAGCACATTCGTCATACTCTTCTCCACGATCTTTTCGATTTCTATTCTCGCATCTTTACCCCTTTCAAGAAGCCTATTTATATAACCCGCTTTGTCCTTTTTGGCTACTTCACCTCTTTTTACAAATTCCTCCACGATCTTTTCTGCTTTTTCCTTTGTAAGGGCAAGGGCTCCAAGGCTTGCAAGAAGCATTTTCTCTATAATATTTTCCATACAATTCACCTCCGTTTTTATATATTAATGTAACTCAATTTAAATTTTTATCATCCTATTTTGACGACAACTGCAAAAGATAAACGAGGTATCTTGCCTTCTCATTAAATAATTTGCTGTTTAACCGTTCAAATAAATAATCCCTCAAGGAAAATAATCGTTTGACATCTCTCGCAAAAAGAAACTCTATTATTTTAGCCTTTATCCGACTTGATTTCTCAAAATAACCATCAACTATCTCCTCGATGGGAGCAAGATATTCGCGATACATGTTTTCTCCTAAAACTAAGGTTGGAAGAACATTCTGTGTAATATCTTCTCTCTTGATTACCTTGAAACCGTATTTTTCTGCAGATTTTAGCCATTCGAATTCAACATGCGTTCCAGTGAATTCCTTACTCAATGTCTTTTTGAACATATTCGCAACCAATAAATAGCCATTTTCTTTCAACAAATCTCTTGATTTGTTTAACCCGATATCCATATCAAAATAATTTGATGATTCACTCATTAAGATACAACCGAATTTCTTAACCATCCAAAAATTTTCGAATTTTTTCAATTCGAAAGATATATTCCCATTGTTTATGCCCTTTAGTATCTTATATTGATATTTGTCAGGCGTGAGCCCAATAACTCGGTATCCTTTTTTAGCAAGGGCAGTTGCGTTGTCGCCAACACCACAACCAACATCCAAGATATCCTTTACACCGCTAGGGATAAACTTCATTAAATATCTAACATATCTTTCTTGTGCCTTTTTTAAGTTATTTATATTTACCTCATCTCCTGGTTTCCAATATCCATAATGTAAAGAATTCAATTTCAAAATCTTAAGACAAAAAATAAGTTCTAATTCTGAATAATTAATTGCGGTTAAATGATTGTTCAACTAATACCTCCTGTTTTGTTTTTTTTTATGCGCAGCACTTCTGGATGCCGTGAATAAGAAAGCACGGAGTCTCTTGGCACGCTCAAATATTTCTGCGATATATCTAAATTCATTACTCGCAGTATTAAGACTTTTATTCTGCTCAATTTGGTTAAGAATTCTATCAATATTTTGATAATTCATCCCCAAAATTAGTTCATCGCTCAAGCCTGGAATTAGATCAGGTGATGGTGCCTGGTTAATAATTTCTTCTGGAACTTCCAGCTCTCGTGCAATTTCATATACATCAGTTTTATAAAGATTTAAAAGAGGCATGATGTCTGCAACACCATCACCAAAAGGTACAAAAAATCCTAAGAGGTATTCTGTTTTGTTTATTGTACCAACGACTGCATAATTTCTGATTTCTGCATGGTGATATATAATTGCCATTCGAATACGATTCTTAATCCTTAGATAACCCAAAGCCTTGAGCAAATCAGGATCTAATTTACTGTTCAGAAAACGTAAATAAATATCTTTACCAGATTGTCTAAATTTCCTCTGACTATATTTCTCCTTTATTCCACGCGGAATGAAGAAATAGTTTTTGAAGTCGTGATAAATGCCCAATTTCCGAAGAATTGGTGTAATTGAAATTTTCTTAAAGTCATAATCTCGACATATCTTTTTTGCTATACAGATACGCTTAGGATCACTATCTCGTTCTGGAAGAATCATTGGAAGAATTTTATCTTTAGGTAGACATTGTTCGAGTAATTTCAAAGTAACTGCAGAATCAATCCCTCCTGAGATGCCAATTACTGCGCCATCTTTTTTTAATATCTCAAGTTCTGTCTTAAGATTAATTACAAGAGGGTTGACCATTTTTAATATATTCTTCACACCAGAAACTCCCGACCTTTTCTTTTAAATTGCGATCAAACTCTATCATTTCATTAGCATACCCCTTAGATCTCATAACCGGGTCATTACCATCAATCAGTCGTGCATGGTACTTATTAACTACTTTCAAAGCAGTGGCATAATGGTCTCTGATTGGACAGGGTCTCAGCCAATCTGTCTCCGCATTCAATTTTGCGTTTAGACAGCCGTAATTCTGCTGCCAGGTTCTTATTGCCTTAAAGAATGGGTCTTCAAAAATCGCATCTATTGTCTTACCGTTTTTGTATATGTCATTGATATTCATTGTTGAATAGGGAAAAAATGCACAGGGTATGATATTACCATTCCAATCAATATAAAAATAACCACCAGGTCTTGCTGCTGAAATACATCCATTACTGACTGTACCGTGGTTCCAAAAATCGCCTAACATGATTTTTTCTTTGCGGACAATATTCCAGGAGCGCTGCCACATCCAGAGACGCTGTTCAGGTGTTGGCATGAGTGAAGGGTTGGGCTCTCTACCAATGGGCATATAATGGAATAGCCAGCCAAAACCTGCACCCAATTTCTTAAAGAAATAATCAATAAATTCATCAGAGAGTATTTCTCGATAATTTTCAGTTGTAGCAGTAACTGAAATTCCGAAAGCAATATCTTCGTTCCGCAGATTATTCATTACCTTAACGATTTTCTTGAATAATCCTTTTCCTCTTCTTGCATCAGTCGCCTCTTCCATGCCTTCGACAGAAATCGCTGGTAAAATATTACAGAGTTTTGAAAGCCTTTTCAAGGTATCACCATGAAGCAAGGTTCCATTAGTATAGACCAGAAATAGACAATCCTGATTCCTTTCGGCAATATCCAGAAGTGTATATTCTTCATCCTTCCACAAAAATGGTTCACCACCAGTGATAACAAAAAAGTGTGTTCCCCAATTATCTTTGGCTTCTTTAATGATTCTTGAGAATACTTTATAAGACAACTTTTCTTTATCAGTTGAGGCATTGGCGTAGCAATGCAGGCATTTAAGATTACACAGTTTACCCGGAGCTATGTTAATAAACCCTGGTGGTACAAAACCATGCTTCACCTGAAACTTATACTCCTTTGATTTCGCTTCTTGATTCAGAATTACGTCTTTCATTAATATCTGGACTGTTTTTTTGTGGATATTGGCTCTGAGTGCAGAGTATATTACTGCCATCATCATATCGGTTTTGTCTTTTAGTATTCTTTTATTCACAATATTCTTTTGAGAAAGATACACCGCATGTTCCACCACCGGAGTAAAGAACTTGAGTGTTGTTTCCCTTAATATCTTGCTCCTTGAAACAAAAATTGCGACATCAGTCAATGAGGAAAGAGTTCTACTAACTCTCTGCTCCTTGGCTATTTGTCTTTGATCCGCTAATTGTAAACCCATAATCTAAACTCCTTATTACTTTTAAAAACTATAATTGACCTTAAGATAAGTTTTAATTCAATCAATAGTTCAAAATTTCGACACATTCAAATTTTTAACCATAAAACCAATTCGGTCATCTGGTTCGATTTCATGAAAAAAACCTCATCTTTTTTCTATTCCGCTAAATAGAACCCCTAATAGACTGTCAATGCCCTGTTCATTACTCAGAACCTCAATCTCTTCAATCAGAGGATATTCCAATCCTTTTAAGGCAACGACAATCATACATGCAGTCAATTCTAAATCGTTTATCACAAAAGTACCCTGGTCAACGCCATTTTTCAATATCTTCTTAATCGTATTGATTTCATCCTTAAGATATTTCTTCCTTATCTTCTCAATAAAGACAAAATGCTCGAGATATTCATCCCTGAGTGCATTGTGGAAATTCGACAGATCCTTGAGAACCCGTATTCTTGTAATAACATAGGTGAGCAATTTCTTTTTTGGGTTATCCTGCGCCTTAATCGCTTTTCTTATTTCCTCTTTCAAAATCTGACTTTCTTTTTCTACAATGGTCTGGAAGATCTGTTCTTTACTTTCGAAGTATTGGTATATTGTGCTCTTTACCTTATGCGCGGCTCTGGCTATATCATCTACAGTTGTTTTCTTATAACCAAATCTCGCAAAAATATCCTGAGCAGCCTTGATAACAGCAAGCCGAGTATCTTTTAACGCTATATTCTTCATAGCATCCAATTTCGAACTAAATGACCAATTTGGTTTCATAGTATTATATTATACTCATTATTTGTAAAATGTCAAGGGGTCAATTTTTCGTTTATTTTCAAGGCTTTGCGGGATTCGTCTCAGCAAAGCATTGCTAAATAATAATTCGCTGTTGTTCGCGCAATTTGTGTCTAAAATATGCGGCTGAGCAGACCGTATGCGACCTTGCAATAAATCTTAATTTGGGGATATTCATCGGAATATTTTTTAAAACTTATTACTTTCTTTAATGCCTGTTTAGCTTTCTCTTCTTCTTTTAATTTATAAAAACATTTTCCTATAAAAAGTTTACACTGGGCTAAGTTCGCATAATTTTTATTATTTTGGGAGTTATATATTGAAAAAAGGTTGTTATATAAACCGGCAGCTACGTGATAATTTTTTTTATTAAACTCCGATTCTGCTTTGTTCCATAAAAAAGTCCTTGAATCTGGATACTTTGACAACAAACTATCAACGATACTATCTGCCTTGGTGAAATCTCCCTCTTCTCCATAAATAAAGACCAATGAATTTTTTGCAGTTGGTCCTGAATAAAGACTCTTTTCTGAAGCAATATGCAATTTCCTTATTGCCTCGTTTGCATCACCACCAACAAGTTTGAGAACTGGAAAGTATCGTGCAGCACGTGCCCAGAAATACTCAAAGGTACCAGCACCTAAATATGCATCATAAAATGTTGAATCTTTTTTGATTATGCCCTGTAGTATCCTACCTCCTTTTACACCATATTTGAAGGCTTCAAAATAGTCGCTTTTTAACCCTTTGTAAACAGCTTGATATGTATAACTGCTGCCTAAATAGAACTCTGCCCATAGATTTTCTTCTTCCAAGAATTTCCCGGCATACTCAATTGTTTGATTTATCAATGACAGATATTCTTTTTCTTCAAGGTATTGACATTCATCCATCATCTTCAACTGTAGAAGAGCAGCTTTGAAAAAATATCCTGCGGGATTTTCGGGATAAAGTTTAATAACCTCGTCAAAATATATTTGGGCGCTATCATATTCTTCCACATAAGAAAAATCAAGTCCTGTTTGAATTAAAATTTGAACCTCTGGCGGGTTAAGGTTATATACAGAAACAAGCAAAAGGTAACCGCTAATTAGGGAAGAATAAATCATTTATATGGCTCACTTTACCGATTTTCTTTCGTTCAACACTTTTTCAATTGCCATAATTAGAAATTCATTAAAGATTATTTTCTGTTTTTCAGCCAATTTGTGAAATTTTAGATTTTTGAATTTCGCTGGTTTTTTGTTTAAATAGAAGGCTAATTTACTTTGCTTTTCGACGATATCCACAAAATAATTTATGAAATCATCTCGTGCAAAAGCATTGAGCACTTCAGGCACAATGATACTTTCTTCGATTGCGCTTTTTGTCGCATTCATTCCATTATCAATTTTAAAGGCAATGGCTACTGATTCAATGATTGGTCCAGAACTTTTAACTTCAATAACAACAGGATATCTGAAGGTGTTACTGAATTCATAAAGAAGTTCTATTTCGAGAAACCCACTGTTGACTACTTTATCTTTAACTGTCTGGATTGTGCCGAGTAATTCAGAACCGTTTCCCTGCCAATCGGGTTCTTTTGTTGTATCATTCGCACTTTTGCTATCTATAATCATACTTTAATTTTTAAAAACTCTGTGCTGAGAGTATAATGCCGCCACTAAACTTTTTGTCCATGCTTGAGTACTTACCGGCAAGTTTGATTTTGCCAAAGGTTAGCTCGGTTCCGGCATTCCAATTAAATTCTTTGTCCGCATGGCAGTTGAGTTGCACACCATCTAAAGTCTGGATCATTACTCCATAATAGTAATTGAGAATGTCATTAATTCCCTCATATTCAATATCACAACTTAGTGTAAGAAACTCCTTTAAAGGTTTTATACTGATTCCTCCGAACATATGATATCTACTACCTAATGTTGTTTTATAACCGAGAGAAAGCTCAGGACTGGGTCGACAAATAAAACCAAAGATATGACTGGAAACGCCATAATCTTTGATGTCAAATTGATAGGCATAACCCAGTGAGAATGCGCCAGGTAATTTTAAACCAACCCCTGCCTCGTAATATATTATACTGTCAATTTTTGTCATTCCAAATCCTAAATTGCCCATTGACGCACCGGTTATTGTTATATCAGGATGATATGTGGAGAATGACTCGGCACCACGCTGGATTCCCAAACCCGCAGGATTTGAAAAGACACTTATTGAACGCATAGGCAAAGAAGTAAAATTTGCCTCATAAAAGGGATTTACAGATAACACAAAAATTAATATTTGTATCATAATTCACTCTTAATCAAATCGCTGCTCAGTTGAAGACACGTTTTATCTGAAGACATAAGATAATCTTTACTTCATTACTGAAATCACGATTTGTGTAATAAAGATTATAAATGAAAATACAAGACCAAGAATAGATAAGATTTTAAGAACGGGCAAATTTGTAACAAGAAAAACAAATATCGAAAGCGCCATTATGCCAAAACCATATTTCAAGAATACGCGACTGATCTGGACATAACGACCAAATTGTTTAATAGGATTTGAAGTAACAAACATTCTTTTTTATCTGAAGATATTATCCTTTTATCTCAACGCCCTTAGCGTGATTTTGCCTCTTCTAAGAGTTTCTCAATCTTTTTATTCAATTCATCAAGTTGACTTTTAGTGGCAAGATTTGCTTTTCCTATTATCCTTACTGCTAAATCTTCTACTTTCTCAGAAGCAGCATCCAGTTTCTTCCAATGCCTTTTCAGAAATTCACTTTTACTCTTTGCTGCCTCACCTTCTTTTATCAAACTTTTATACACCTTCAGGAATTTCTTTTTACTTAATGAGGCAATCCCCAATCCTACCAAAAGCCCATTTCTAATCCTTCCTATCATTTTTACCCCTTTATTAGAGATATGAAAGAGGTAGCTTTATGTGTTCAGCTACCTTAAAAACTATAATTGACCTTGAGATAAACTTCGTCATTTTCTTTTACCCTACCAAATGTTGTATTGTCTGTTCCGTCTATTAGCATTATACCAATTTTGATTTCAGCGTTATCTATAGGATAATATCCAATTTCAGGTGAAAACATGTAGGCATAATTGTTTTCAAAATCATTGAGGTCTTTGATTTCTGCACCTCCATTGATAGTGATTTTTAATTCCTCATTAAAAAACTTCTTTTCAATACCAAAAATAAAGTAGTCCTCTAAATTGTCTTCTCCTCTTTCATGAATAAAGCCGTGCAGATACTGTCCATTCACGTATATCCCGTTCTTAAACGTGTAGTCTGCACCAACCACATATTTTGCATAAGGCTTATCAGCCAAAACAATTGAGTCTTGAATACCCATTCCTAAACCAGAAAGGTCAATGATCAGTTCAATCTCTTCCGGGAAGAAAACCGCAACCTCTGCCCAGATTCCAATATCCATAATTGAACCTGCCATATCAATCCCTGGAATATGCATTCTTGGAAAGACGAGTTCACTGTGGATATCAACCTCTCCTGGAACTGAAGTAGACGTGAAGACAATCTTTTGAATTAGAGGCAGATAATCCCGTCCATAGACATAACTTAGAGAAAAATCGTAACCAAGAATATTTTTTGCAATTTTAACGCCAGTTACTGAACTCTCTTTAGGTTTATTCGTTGGCATAATAATTGAATCACTTAAGTTTCTCAAGGTCAATCCATCAGGAATGTCCATAGGCGATGATAAAGCAGCAGCCCAGTCGCCCCGTGGCAGAACTGCCGGTGTAAATATTGGAATAAATGCGCCGGTAAACGTAAAATCACCCAGATAATAAGAACCTTTTATACCATCAGATCCCAGGTGTCTTCCAAAATCCCAGATGTCTTCGAGGTCAGGTGGGTTTAGGTTATCTGTAGGATTGAGTTTGTCTGCAGTACCCCAGGCAATACGCTGTCTTCCAATGCGAAGATCAAAATTATCACTAAGAAAACCGTATAGGTCAAGGTATGCTTCTTTAAAGTCCAAATTCCAGGGCGAAACTTTATCTTTATTGAATAAATCAGAACTATTTTTCACCGTAGGAAAACCCCATGACCTTAGCCAAACTTCGCCATACAACTTTGCCTTCTCAGATGGATTTACTTCGATCTTCAAATCAAGCCGATGCTCCTGCCAGGAAAGTTCATAACTGTCATTTAAACGGAGGCGATTATCAGTCTGCAAATAACCACTCCATATATCTTGTGCTCCTAATGGTTGGGTAAAAGATACTAAAATACCAACCATAACCGCCAAGAATGCTTTGTTCCTCATACCATTTCTCCTTTAAGTTCAGAATATTCTTCTTGTGAGTTCTATAATATTTGATCTAAATATATTCCACACAAAGAAAATGACCAAGGAATAATTGACCACCACAGTTCTTATTATTTCATATGTTTCTTTTGAATACATCCACAACGCCTTGGGCGTTGCATGTTTCTGCAGCTTTACTGGATGAGTAAGTCCATAAAGTATTACACTCTGTACTTTTTTCTTATTGGTTCGATAAAAAAGATTTATCAATGTCTCAACTCCATATCTTGATTTTTCTATTCTTGTCAGCAGAGGCAGAATGTCTTCTTTAAATACAGCTCTTTCTCCAGCCAAAGGCTTGAAAGGATCGAATTTGTCGATAGTATTGTTCGTGGTTGGATGCCCCACAACCATGTCTGCTTTTTCATCAAGTAGAGGTAGAATGAGTTCGTAAATATGTCGGGTGTTAAGGTTTGTCAGATCGGCGTCAATAAAAAGCAAAATGTCGTTGTTTGAACATCGAATACCTTGAGCCATTGCAGCCCCTTTTCCTTTATTCTCAGGAAATTCGATAATATGAATCCTTGTATTGTGCTTGAATGCCTTCAACACCGCGGACGTCCCGTCTGTTGAGCCATCATTAATAACGATAATTTCATCTAAGAGTGGATTTTGAGAAAGGGCTTGAAGAACACCAAAGATTGTGTGTTTTTCATTAAAAGCACAAACAATTGCCGTAACATTGCAAGATTCAATAGATGTCATTTTCACTCCTTCTATAAATTCCTAAATACAATTAGAGCACGAGGGCAATACTTGCCCAAGTTAAACCGCCACCAAAACCACCGAGTACTATCGCATCACCATTCTGGAGTTTTCCTTCATTTCTGGCGTCAAACATGGCAATCGGAATTGATGCTGCCGAGGTGTTTGCTCGTTGGTCAAGATTCACATAGAATTTATCCATTCCAACACCCAATCGTTTAGCTGCCGCTTCAATAATACGAATATTTGCCTGATGAGGTACTATGAGTTTGATGTCATTAATTGTCAGGTGGGATTGTATGAGAGCTTTGTTAATAATATTCGGTAGAATACTCACACCAAATTTGAAGATAGCTTTTCCATCCATGGTGATAAAATCCTTTCGATCTTCTGAAACAGGAACAGAACCGTTGAATGAACCGCTTCCGGGCAACATGAGCCACTTCATTGGCGTGTTTCCATCAGCGCCAAGGTGAAAACCCAGGAGACCTCGTCCCGCATTAACAGTAGAAACAACAACTGCTCCAGCTCCGTCGCCAAAGAGAACACACGTTGTTCGATCATTCCAGTCAACATATTTCGTCAGTATCTCAGCACCAATAACAACAACATTCCTCATTGTTCCATTCAGTATGAAGTTCTTAGCAATGGTCAATCCATAAACAAATCCGGAACAGGCAGCACCAATGTCAAATGCGCAGGCATTGGTAGCTTTTATTTTCCCCTGCACACGGGTTGCAGTTGATGGCATCATCATATCTGGCGTTATAGTTGCAATGATTATCATGTCAATATCCCTCGGGCTCAGTTGAGCATCTTGGATGGCCTTTGATGCTGCATGCGCGGCAAGATCAGAAGTCGCTTCATTTGCATTAGCGACGTGTCGTTTTCGAATACCTGATCGAGACACAATCCATTCATCAGAGGTATCAACTATCTTTTCCAGGTCAGCATTAGTGAGTATTTTATCAGGTAGATACGCACCGATACCAATGATACCCGCATTCTTTTTTGCCATATATTAAGTCCTATCGCTTCAAATATCGTTCAGTGAAGTACTTATCAGGTAGATTCGAATCAAACACTACTTCTTGCAATATCATCTTTGTCTTATGTTGTTTCTTGAGATCTTCCATTTCAAATTCCATGGAAACCCAATACTTACCTTTCTTTTCAATATTTCTGCTCGTCATCACCTTGTACAATTTTCCTCCTTTGTCGTAAAACTCAATTTTGGTCGAATAGAAGTTGTCAGTTCTAACCCACATAATCAATTTTGAATAATCTGTCTTCAATCCCTCTTTCGGATCAAGTTGAAGAATGTAATGATTATCTTCTTTTTCAAGTAAACTCGGGTCGTATTTTTCTGAGTATCTCTTCGCCTCCATATCTTCGTACGTAAAGTCAGTTCCAGCAAACTTGGTGTTTTTCACATGAGACGCAATGCGTCGAATTTTTTTGAAAGCGGGCAGATAGAGATACATTATATCATCGGGTAAAGAAAGGAATGCAATTCCCTTCTGCTCCGCTGGTGAGAGAAACTTGACCATCCTTTTATCACTTCCCTTTTGAAGCATTTTCATCTCGCGCCATTTTTCCTCGCCATTTTTATCAATCAGAATAAGTTTAATCATTAGATTTTGGTCCTTTGGCGCATTGATAACATCATCAACATTACTAAGAATCTCAGCAGCAGAAATTTGTTCTTCCTGTGCCCAGCACTGAGAAACCAAAATTCCTATACTCAAGACAATAAAATTTCTTAGAATCAACCTTTTCATTTTATTTTTCTCCTTTCTTTTGATTTGTTTTTAATAAATCCATATTACCTGCCAGCCGATTTTTGGCACTGGCAATAAATCTTCCAAAATCACCAATGAAACCAGCCTTCGTAACAAGAATCAATGCAGGCAAAAATGTAATAGCTCCTAAAGCACTGGTTATCATCGTAAATGCAATTAAATAGCCAAATCGCTGCATGGGAACTATACTCCCCAGAACCAGAACCAGAAATCCCATCATTACAGAAATGGCATTGATAAGAATCGCTTTCCCTGTTGTTTCCAGTGTTTTATCCAAAGCCTCCAATTCAGATTTTCCTTTTCCAAACTCAAACCTGAATCTGTTGATAAAGTGGATCGTGTAGTCAATGCCAATCCCAACTGCTACACTGCCAATCATGACTGTAACTATATCTAATGGAATATTCAGAACCGCCATCAGAATAAAATTGATGAGAATAGTAAGAATGATAGGCGATATTGATATTAGCCCACCGATCAGAGACTTCAGTTGGAAAGATAGCAGAAGAAATACCAAAAATATTGCAATGAAGAGACTTAGAGCCTGACTTCTTATTATTTGTTTATCTATGTCCATATAGATTATAGGCATTCCTGTTTGTTGAACAGTCAATTTCACGCCGCCTTCGGGGTTAATAATATCGGCATATTTTGAGCTCTCCACAGCAAACCAGTCCTCGTTTATCTCCCAACAATCATCTCGTAAATCATCTAAGAAACCTCTGTCATTCTTTAAATTCTCAGGAAGGACCGGCTTCAGAGCCTGCACGAGATTATTGACTCTGTACCATCTGCTGAAGTCTGCTATGATTGCCACGATTGATTCGGCAGTATATTCCAGAGCTTCAACCTCTCCAGCATAAGTTTTTTCAGGAACATTTCTCTTCAAGATGCCAATAATCTTTTTTTCACCAATCTCACCTGTCTTTAGCTGTGCCAGAACATCACTGACAATTTTACCAATAATTCTTTCTGATTCTATCTGGATATCGGCTTCACTGCTTGTAAAGTAGTTGGTAATTCTTTTTTCCAACTCTTCCGTTGATGCTTTGTCAAATTCTGTTTCTCCTGCCTGCATCCCTGCAATGATGATTTTTATTAGAGTTGTATCATGTACCTGGAGTTTAGTATTTCTCATCTCAGTATCCCACTTTATTTTTGATAAGATCTCTTCTGCACGTTCCATTCTCAATTTCTCAGCCAGTTCAGAAGAAGCAAGGGAAATTTTGACTTTGAGCAAATCTATTTTCAATTCTTTCTTCAAATAATCCTCAATCGCATCAACTAAAATCCTGACCTCTCCTGTACTCACTGTCCCCAATTTTGCTTGAATCAAGCCCTCGTCTGCCTGATTATTAATCAATTGATCCAATACTTCGTTTCCCTCAATGAACAACCAAAGATTGGCTACTCCTTCTCTGGTTTCAGGGATAGTGTAATGGTCATTCATCACTCCATTTATTTCACAAATCAAGTCGGCAATAGATTGGGGGTCATTCACATTGGATTGGGCTTCTAAATACTTTTCTAATTTGAGCATCTCTTTTAAAACAAAGGGGTCTTTTAAATCTCCCTTGACCAGAAGCTGAATGGGAATAGACCCACCGAGTTTTTCTTCCATCATTTCCTCAGTCTGTCTAATCTCACTGTCTTTTTTAAAATACTCAACCATATTTACTTCTCTATGGATTCTGGGGAGAGCAATTAAAGAAATTAGAATAATAGCAATGCCTATAATTATGATAAGTTTTTCATTCCTGAGAACGAACCCTCCCAATTTATCCATTAACTTTGTCAATAGGCTGTTTTCTACACCCTTATGGTTCAGCTTGACTTTCCCAACCCTCAACAGAGAGAGAACTGCTGGCAAAAAGGTCACAGAAATAAGCATAGCAAACATCACACCAATAGCTGTGAAAATGCCAAATTCCCGCATTAGACTCAAGTTGGAAGATAAAAATGCCAAAAAGCCAATTAAAGTAGTAATACCGGTTAATAATATCGGAATCCCTACTTCACTCAAGGCGTCTTTTATTCCCTGAATCTTAGTGTCTCCCAAACGAATATCTTCATTGTATTTAGAAAGCATGTGAATTCCATAAGCGCTACCAATGGCGATAAGCAAAACCGGCATTGCGTCTGAGGCAATGGTCAATGGGATTTTCACTAAACTCATCAATCCCAAAGCCCATACTGTACTCACCAAAACAGTGGACAGCGGCAATAAAACGCCCCGAAAACTTCTAAAACTGAAAAAGAGAATGGCCATCACCAATAGAATGACCAAGGGGGTAAGCTTGCCCAAGTCTTGCTTAACGATGTCTGCCAAAGAAATCATCTGAAACGGTATCCCTCCATAATATATCTTCTCTCCACCCGTAGTTTCTTTAACAATTTCTTTCATTTGCTGTCCAGCTTCTATCTTGTCAATATCTTCTATAAGACGTGCAATAATAACCGTTATTTTGCCATCTTCGGAAACCAGACTACCGCGATACATATCCTTAGAAAGAGTATATTCCCTCAACTTCTCCATTTCGTCTGGTCTTTCAGGGATATTGCCTTCATCAATCAGTTTGCCAACTTCCAGTCCCCATTCAGTCTTTTTAATATCCAGAATGTCTGTCAGGCTCATCACCTGAGAAACTCCATCCATCTGTTTGAATTTCTCGGTGATTTCGTCAACTCTATTCAATGTTTTATGATTGAACACATTGTCGGATTCCAAAGCCACCATAGCCAATGAACTACCGCCAAACTTATCCCCAACTTCATTGAACAGTACTACCAGAGGATCATCCTGGGGTAAATAGGTAAGGATATCACTATTTATCTTCAGGTTCTTTAGTTGGTAGCCAAAAAATCCAGTTAGAACGACCACTAGAACAATAATAATCACTCGGTGTTTAATAACGAGTTCAGCAAATTTCCGCATATTTCACTCCTTTTGTACTCTTGTACCAATTCGGTCTTTTGGTTCTATTTGTAAAAAAAAATTCATCATTTTGTTATTCCATTGAACAGAATTTTCAGTAAACTATCAATACCCTGGTCAGTGTTTAGAATCTCACTTTTTTGAATCAAAGGATATTCCAACCCTTTTAATGCAATAACAATCGTAAACGCGGTTAATTCTAAATCCTCTATCACAAAGGCGCCCTGTTTGACTCCACTTTTCAAGATTTTTTTAATCACACGGATCTCATCCTTAAGGTATTTTTTCCTTATTTTCTCGATGAAAGCATAATGTTCAAGATATTCGTCCTTGAGTGCACTGTAAAAATTGACCAGATTCTTAAGCACTTTCATTCTTGTTATGACATAGACACGTAATTTCTTCTCGGGATTATTCTGTGCGTTAATCGATTTTTCTATTTTCTCTTTCAATGTCTGACTTTCCTTTTCGACGATAGTCTGAAAAATCTCTTCTTTGCTTTTGAAATAACGGTATATTGAACTCTTCGCCTTGTGTGCAGCTCTGGCGATATCATTCATCGTTGTTTTTTTAAACCCAAATCTCGCAAAAATATCTTGTGCGGCTTTGATAATAACGAGCTGAGCATGACTTAACGCACTACCCATAACATCACCTCCATTAAACTAAGCGACCAGATCGGTTTCATTGTCCCACATTATATTTGTATTTTGATAAATGTCAAGGGGGAATATCACAATCTTATTTCTCTTTACTACCTAACTTATTGGGCGGCATCGTTCTGGCTTAAAACGAAAGCAAGCTGTCTAACATTGGGAATTAGTGCAGATTATTGATTTTGGATTTGGATATGGTAGATAAAATGAAACGGATTGATTTTGGTTCTTGATTTTCGTAAGTATTTTCATATAATTAGTATGTTATGGCATACGATGAAGACATAAATTATTGGTTGAATGCAGCAGCTCACGATTTAGATGTTGCTGAGACCTTATTTGAAAAAAGCAAATATGATTGGTGTCTCTTCATTGCTCATTTAGTCCTAGAAAAAACTCTTAAGGCTTTTTATGTTCGAGACAACCGAAAAATGCCGCCGCCAATTCATAAATTAGATATTCTTGCATTAAAAACAAATTTAAATCTTTCTACTGAGAAACTTGAATTTCTGAAAAAAGTGAATGAATTCAATATTGAGGCAAGATACCCAGACAAAAAATTTTCATTCTATAAACTATGTACTAAAGAATTTACTGAAAAATATTTTACAGAGATAAAGGAGGTCTACAAATGCCTTTTAGAAAAGATGAAATAATTTCTGAAATTAGGAATTTAATAAAAACAATCGAAAAAAATGGAATTTCAATTTCCGCAGCTTATTTGTTTGGCTCTTATGCAAAAGGAAAAGCCAATGAATGGAGCGATATAGATGTTGCTTTAGTGTCTGATAATTTCAGTGGTATACGATTTTATGATGTTGAGAAATTACTATCAGTTCTAAAGAAGTATAATAACTTTATTGAATTCCATCCTTTCAAGACCGCAGAGTTTAATCCCAGCAGTAATCTGTTTGTAAAAGAAATATCAGAGAATAGTATCCGAATCAAGTAAACCACGTGGATGTTTGTTCTGACAGCATAAAGATTTATAAATCAGGAAAATGATTATTTTGAAATATTGGAATTTCAATCCGATACTTTGACGATCCGAATAATCCTCTACAATAATTAAAACTGCACGCGGATTCCTAATATTGTAAGCAGCCTAAAATTAGATAATCAATGTTCCTTTTCATTTCTTTTACCTCTCTTTAAAGATCTGTACGTTTTATAACTGAAATAAATCAGGCATAAAGTTATCCATCCGTTAAAGTATGGACGATTCCTAAATGGAGCAATGCCCAATACAAGCAACACAAGTGGGAACAGATTGAGGACTCCAAATATAACAGCAAAAAGATAACCTATTTTCAGATTTGCCAGGCACAATAGACAAATTACAATCCAGGCGATTGTAAATACTATTATAATAGTATATGCCGGCATAGAACCGGACTCTGCAAATATTCTTACGCCCTCAGATTCAAATATTATTTTGAAAAGAATCTGGGTAATAATGAAGGCGATTCCTGCTTTTGCCTCCATTGAAAGATTTTTTATAACCTTCATAGTTTTTACTCCTTTCATTATTTGCTTAAAGACCAATACTTTTTGTATATCAATTTTTTATCAGAACACATACACCCATTCAACAATGGATCGATTTCATCCTGTTTAAAGTGTTCAAACTTTATGACAAGTTTTCCATTAGCAGATAACTTCTTTAGTAAAGAATCAATCATGTCAATCTTATCCTCGATCAATTGTAGTACATCAATAAGAAGGATAAAATCAAAATTAGTATCTTCAATGTCTTCCATGGATTTGATTAACATGGGATTTATATTAGTCACGCCTCTGGTTTCTATCTGCTTTTCCAATGCTTCAAGCATTATGTTGTTTATTTCAGCGGCAATTACAGTTCCAGATTCACCCACAATCTTTCCTGCCTCTAAAGAATAACTTCCAATACCACACCCATAATCCAAAACCTTCATGTTCTCTTTTATACCCACAAGTTTAAGAAATTCTCTAATCTTCTTAGGATTATTTTTAAACTTCAACACTGTCCTCAAAATCATAAATATGAATTTAGGAGGTTTCGTCATAAGAACTCCCGCAGATATCCTAATAATTTTTTATTTGTTATTTTCATGATACCTTCTTATTTATTCCTTTAAGCAATAAGACCCCAATCTAAATATGAGAAAAAGAAATTCCGCACCACTTGACATTATCCTAGATTTGAATATACTCATTTTAGATAAAGGAGGTTCTATGAACATATATGTAGGTAATTTGTCGCGCGATGTTACTGATGGCGATATACAAAAGGCTTTTGAAGCCTTTGGAAAGGTTGCATCTGTAAATATTATCAAGGATAAGTTCAGTGGTGAGCCAAGAGGATTCGGATTCGTGGATATGCCCAGTAAAGATGAAGCTCAAGCTGCTATCACCGGTATGAGCGGCAAGGAGTTTATGGGACGAGCGCTTAATGTTAACGAGGCGCGTCCCCGTACAGATCGTTCAGACCATCGAGGTGGTGGCGGCGGAAGAGGAGGTGGTGGGCGTCGTTCCTGGTAGAAAAAAATACTTAAAAGTAGCATGTGATATCAACTAGAAGTGGGGTCAGGCATTATTTGAGATAAAGGAACAGGCGACGAGTAGAAACAGAGACGCAAGAAATTATGTGATCAAAGGGATTAACCACATAACACTTTCAGTAAAAGATGTAGACCAATAATTTGAGTTTTATACTCAGATATTAGGATTCAAGCCGGTTGCGAAATGGCCTAAAGGTGCTTATTTGCTCGCTGGCGATTTGTGGTTCCGCTTATTTTTAGACGGACTTGAATTCTTCATTTAGGACGAAGTGAGCACTGAACCCAAAAACAGATCCAAAAAGGAGGTTATCATGCCTGCTGCAGATAAAACTTTAAAATTTACATTTATCTGGATTGCAATTATGCTTACAATTATTGCGGCGGATAAGATATTACACGTTCCTGTTGCATTTGCACAGGAAGGCAGCATACAATCCTCAAACATAGTTTTAAAAAAACCAATAGAGGTTATAATAAAACAACCTGTAGAAATAGATATAGCAAATTGGAGTGCTTATCCCCATCAGGCGATTAAGGTGAAGATAGATGATCCCTGGCCTGCAAAAATAGTAATAAAAGATGAAGTTAGAGTAAAAGGCGAATTGAAATTGCGGGATTAAATACCTCTCCCCTATTCACACACACAAATTATACTTTCTTTGTTTCTCCTCTCAGTTAGTTTGAGACGTTCCGCGAGAAAGTGAGAAAGTAGGAGTAATATGATGAAGAATTATAAGAAAGAACTATGGTTTCATACTAAAACCAGGGTCGAGTTCATTAACATTACCCGGGAAGTTGAACAAGCCCTACATGATAGCGGGATAAAACATGGTCTGTGCCTGGTAAACCCGATGCACATAACAGCAAGTGTTTTTATTAATGATGATGAAGGCGGATTGCATGAAGATTATAAAAAATGGCTGGAACAAAATATACCTCACAATCCAGAGTTGTACAATCACAATCTTACAGGAGAAACAAATGCCGATGCTCATATTAAACGTCAGGTTATGGGAAGAGAAGTAGTCGTTGCAGTAACTGATGGTAAATTGGATTTTGGTCCATGGGAACAGATATTCTATGGTGAATTCGATGGCAAGAGGGATAAACGGATATTGATTAAGATAATTGGAGAATAGGATTACAGAATGAATTGGGCTTAAGTCATTGTCGTCAATTTGTTAAGGAGGTATATATAATGAAAGAAATGATTGGTTATTGCGGTTATAATTGTCATCTGTGTGCTGCACGTTCTGATGACCCGGTTATAAGGCAGAAAATGGTTGATGGTTGGAAAAAAATCTTGGGGCATGAGAATTATACAGCTGAAAACGTCCGTTGTGACGGGTGCAAAAGTAACGGCAGAATAGCAGATAAAGAATGTAAGGCAAGGCCCTGTGCAAAAGAAAAAGGAATAGAACATTGCGCTTACTGCGATGAATTTCCATGTGACAAAATAAAATACCTTATATCGAGTCGCGAAGGTATGTTGATATGGTTATTCCCAAAGACGTCCTCTATTACTGAAGAGGAATATAACCTTTGCTTGAGGCAATTCGAAAGTATGCCTAATTTACTAAGAATACTGGCAAGCGCCGGGAAGATTCCATCCTGGACAGTCAAAAGTTCTAAACAATCTAAAAAGTGAGGTATTTAGCGCGTCAATAAATTTAACCAGTACCGTTTCAAATTAATAATGTTTGATTTTCCAATTATGTAGTGGTCGAATCCCGTTAAATAATTATTCTTGCAATGACTTACTTCTCTTGTGTAGCTTTATTTTAACGGGACGAGCTTGTCTTGCTGAAAATCTCGTAGAGGAGCAAAATCGAAAGGCTCGCTCGACTTTTTTGCAGAGTAAACTCTGCCACTACAATTACCTTATTAGCACACTGTAGTGGTCGAGCTTGCTCGACTAATCCAACGACCACAGGATGGTTGACAAATATAGGATTTCACCTATAATTAACGTATAATTACAAAAGGAAAGGAGAAATATATGCAAAAAGTGATATTATTTTCAGCGGTTTTGTGCATAGCAATATTCTTAGCTTGTGGTGGGGGACCTAAACCAACCTTAAAGCTCGAGAAAACCACATTCGCTGCTGGAGAAGAAATTACGGTTTCTTTCACGGCACCTTCAAGTTATGAAGAAAATGCATGGGTAGGTATAATTCCTTCTGATATACCACATGGTAGTGAAAGTCAGAATGACGAACATGATCTTGCTTATATCTATCTCGAAAAGCAAACATCTGGCACCATGACATTTTTTGCACCAGGACAAGCCGGGGCATATGATTTTCGTATGCATGACACGGATGACAATGGAAAAGAAGTTACGAGTATATCATTTCAAGTCGAGGTAGTATCTGAAGGGGCTGAACTTAAACTGGACAAAACCACATATACACCAGATGAAGAGATAAGGTTAACCTTTACAGCTCCAGCAGTTTATGGCCCAAAAGCCTGGGTAGGACTTATTCCTGCTGATGTACCACATGGTAGCGAGGATGAAAATGACAGACATGATCTTTCTTATCAATATCTTGAGAGAAAAACACAGGGACTGTTTATTTTTAAAGCTCCTGAAAAACCCGGCACATACGATTTCCGCATGCATGACACAGATGACAATGGTAATGAAATTATACATGTAACATTTGAGGTCATAGCCGAATAGAATTCTGTTTCACTTAATGCTTACACCTCAACACTGAACAACTTCTACGCATCCTTTTTTCTTTTTTGGCATCCAGTCAATCTTTCGTTTTCTTTGCCTTTTGGTTTATACATTAAGTATAAATCAAAAGTCATTCTAACGCGGAAATATACATAATTTTGGAGAAGAATGTTTATTGGTATACCTGGCGCGTCGTAAAAACTATTATTTTTTGTATGGAACTTACCGCCTTTCTTTGTAGATGACTTATGCTTTATAAATGTATAAAAGTATATGCAAAAATAATCGAAATTCAAGCAGATTGACATTTGATAAATTCTGAATAAAGTTATATAGAATCAGGAAAGGTTCGTTGCGATGAAATTTGCCCTGTGGAGTAAAGGAGGTAATAAATGGCAGTTATTGATTTTCGCAGTGACACAGTTACTATGCCTACCGACGAAATGCGCGAGGCAATACATACTGCTGTTTTAGGCGATGATGTGTTTGGGGAAGACCCAACAATTAATAAACTTGAGAAAATGGCTGCCGAGCTTACTAATAAAGAAGCTGCCCTCTTTGTTGCCAGCGGTACAATGGGCAACCTGGTGTGCATGCTCACTCATTGCGCGCGCGGTGAGGAAGTAATTCTTGGTAATCTGTCACATATGTTTCTTAATGAGGCTGGAGGCATGTCGGCTCTGGGTGGAATACATCCACATACTATTGCGAATCAACCTGATGGCACAATGCGGTTGCAAGATATTGAAGCTGCTATTCGTGGTGATAATGATCACTGGCCGCGCACCCGGCTCATTTGCCTGGAAAATACTCATAACCGCTGTTACGGTGCAGTTCTTACGCCTGAGTACATTGACTCTGTAGTATCACTTGCCCGAGAACACGACCTTTTAGTGCACCTCGATGGTGCTCGGATATTCAATGCTGCAGTTGCCTCAGGAATAAATGTCAAAGAATTTACGCACCATGTTGATTCAATACTTTTTTGCTTGTCCAAAGGTCTTTCCGCACCTGTCGGTTCATTAATATGTGGTACTCGCAAATTTATTGCCGAGGCACGCAGAAACCGGAAAATATTAGGTGGCGGTATGCGTCAGGCGGGCATTATTGCAGCACCAGGTATTACAGCTCTGGAAAAGATGATTGACCGACTAACCGAGGATCATAAAAATGCACGCTGCCTTGCTGAAGGTATTGCACAAATCAAAGGATTATCCATTGATTTAGCAAGAGTTCACACCAATATCATTTACTTTGATTTAATAAGTAGAAATCTGACACCCGAGCAACTCATTATGCGACTTGAGAAAAAAGGAATCAAATTTTTGTGTACAGGGCAATCGCGTTTTCGCATGGTTACGCACTACGGCATTCTCCCCGAGGATATTGATACAACCTTAGTTGCCTTGAATGAAGTAATGGCTGATTCGTAATTAAATTCAGAACCTGACAACAAAAATCTACCCCTTTTTTACATCATACCCGGTTTCTTGTTCTGTGCTGCCCATTTGATAACACGCTTAATCCATCTTTCCCTTGTCTCCAGGTCTCCGTGTCTTCCTGACGCTTTTTTCTCGCACGCCGAAGGTTTCGATTCTTGAAAGGCAGTGCCATTTCTTCTTGTTTCTTGGAATTTGTCATTAGGCATTTGAAATTCATTTGTCATTTGACATTTCTCTCTTATCTTCCCAACTTCCAAACTTCAAAACTTCCTTTCCCTCCATTCCTTCCTTTCTTCAATCTTGACACGTCATCAAAATAATATATACTAATATAGTGAAGCATGGTGATAAATACAAAAAGAAACTAAAGAAGATCAAAACAAAAAAACATTTAAATAATAAACATTTAATTAAAGAAAACAGATACCTCAAGGCGTTACTTGAAATTACCAACAAGATAAGTAAATACAAAGAAGTTGATAAAGTTATAAAGGCGATTCTTAAGGCGAGTCTTGAGTTTACCAATGCAGATCGCGGTTTTATAATGCTTTGCAATCAAGAAGGCGTTTGGAGCTATAAAATCGGGATTGATGTAAACAAAAAGCTACTTTCACTTGGGGATTTTAAAGTAAGTATGAGTGTTATAAATAAAATTGCCAGTGACAAGAAATCTATTTTCTTAAAGGATGTAATTAAAGAAAAGGAGTTTAAGAAAAAAAAGAGTATAAGGGAATTGAAATTGCGGATGATCCTTGCTGCTCCTCTTGAGATTAATGAGAATCTTATTGGCGCACTCTACGTAGATTCACAAACTCCGATGAAGGATTTTTCTGAAATTGAAAAAAAATTCTTCGAGGCACTTGCCGGATTATCAAGTGTTGCCCTGAACAGTGCTCAATTATACGAATCAAGCATTATTGACTATCTCACCGGTCTTAAAAACTCCTATTACTTCAATCTGAAACTGCAAGAGGATGTAACTCGCATTACACGCTACGGCGGGAAGATCTCGCTTTTATTACTTGATTTAGATGGCTTTAAATCAATTAATTATACATTTGGTTATTTAACTGGCAACCGTATTCTTCAGAAGATTGGAGAATTGATAAATAATTCTGTGCGGAAACCTGACCTGGCAACTCGCTGGGGAGGTGATGAATTTGCTATAATCTGCCCAGAAACTGACGCTCATGGCATGATGATTTTAGACAGGAGGATTCAAAGAAAAATAACTAAATTTTCGTACTCAGTAAGTGCTGACCAGAAAATTAAGATTACCGTTTCAATCGGCATTGTTTCATTTCCCACAATCAGGGTCGAGACAAAAGAGCAATTGATAATTGAGGCAGAAAATGCCCTTTTCCTTTCAAAGAGCCAGGGTGGTGATAAAATTACCTGTTTCAATTATCTCAACCGAGAGCCTTTACCAGTTGAGTTAATTGGTGTATCTAAAGACCATCAGAAACTGCTTAAGCAGATTGAGAGTTTTTCTCAATCTGCTTCACCAACTTTAATCCTTGGCGAGGACGGTACAGGTAAAACATTAGTGGCTAATTGCATCCATAAACTTTCTTCAAGAAAAGATTTTCCTTTTATTGTTGTTAACTGCGAAGTCATTCCGAAAATATCTCTTGAAGATGAACTTTTCGGCCATGAAAAAGGCGCGTTTGCAGGTGCCGTTGCTACAAAAAAGGGTAAATTTGAACGCGCATCTTATGGAACTATTCTCCTCAGAGAAATTGGGGTTGTTCCGCTTCCCCTACAGGAAAAAATTTTAAGGGTAATTAATGAAAAGAAAATTAGAAGGATTGGTGCGAAATCTTCAATTAAAACAGATGTGAGAATAATAGTTACTTCCCGAAGTAACTTAGTCAATGAAATGAAAAAAGGAAGATTTAGCTCGGCTCTTTTCAATCGGCTTAAAAGATTTGCTATCAATATACCACAATTGCGTAAAAAAAAGAAAAAAAGGATATATTACCGATTGCTGAACACTATTTGAAATTTTACAGTAAAGTATATAAAAAGCTGTCCAAGGGGTTTAGTGATGAGGCGAAGCGGAAGATTCTCGCATATGATTGGTTGGGTAATACCCGAGAGTTAAGATATTATATTGAAAAGGCAGTAATTATTACTAAAGGGAATACTATTTCAAGTGATGATATTGACCTTGAATCACGCGGTAATTCTAAATAAGCAGTAGCGCTGCATATACAAATTTCCCATATATGATAATTGATAAAAGATATAAAATAATTTGCCGTCTTGGCAAAGGTTCCATGGGTGAAGTTTTTAAGGTCTCTGATCAAAAAGAAGATAAGGTTATCGCCCTCAAACTCGTAAAAACAGAAAGGCGCATCAACAGTAAAAAAACAAATCCATTAGTAGATTTGCTTAAAAATGAGTTTTCTCTACTCTCTACATTTTCCCATGAAAACCTAATTTCAGTTTATGAATGTGGTTTTTGGAAGGGAAGATTTTATTTTACAATGGAATACTTACCAGGTAAAGATATAGTAAAATTTAGTAAGGGAAAATCGCTCAAAGCCCTTTACCCCATTTTCCTTCAAATCTTTCAAGGACTCGATTATATTCACACTGCAGGTTTAATCCATGGTGATATAAAACCTTCAAATATTCTTATCACCCGGGGAGGAGTGAAATTACTTGATTTTTCTCTATCACGCCATGCTTTTACTGATTTGAACCAGATACAAGGAACATTGGGATATATTGCTCCAGAGCTTATATTACAAAAGGAATCTGACCTGCGCGCAGATCTATATGCCGTTGGTGTTGTATTATACGAAATTCTTAGTGGCATAATGCCTTATAAGGCAAAGAGATTGAGTGGTTTGTTAAAAAAACAATTAGAAAAATCCGTAATACCTCCCAGGAAGTTAAATAACACAATTCCAGTACGGCTTCAAAAGGTTATTCTCCGATTACTTGAACCCGACCCCTGGGACAGATATACAGATATAAAAGAGGTTATGAATAGTCTTTTTCCCAGAAGAACTTTTCTATTAAGGAAAAAAACTTTACCATTTATTGGCTATGAGAAAATCTTAGGGAAATTAACTGCTTTTACTGAGAAGAGAAGAGATAAAGGAATTCGCGCGCCTGGGGTCTTTATTATATCAGGCGAAACAGGAGCAGGTAAAACAAGTCTTCTAAAGGAATTTGCTAAACATATTTCTATTAAGGGAATAAAGGTTTTTCGCGAAGAAATGGTTCCCGGACAACTTCCTTTATCTTCGATTCTAAAGCAGCTAATAGCCTGGGCACCTACACATATTATCAAAGTATATAAAAGTGATATTGTAAATTTCTATCCTGAACTGTCTAAAGATATTAGAGTAAGGATAAATAAACGAGTCCTTGAAAAAGATGCAGCTCCTTCCAACTTCAGAAAAATCATCTATTTTATCAACGAAGTTCTGTCTGAAACACAGAATTTTAGCCTTATTTTACTCGATGATCTCCATAATTCATTGCCCGAAGGTATTAATTTTCTCACTCGGTTTATACAAAATCTCAGTGAAAACACAGGATTAGTTATCAGTATTAATCAGGATTACTCTGTCCCTGGTTTTTTTGAAAATATTGACGCAGTAAGGACAGATATTAAAGGACTCACTTTTGATAATATCAAACAAATTATCCTTTTTGATTTCGGCGAAATCGCCATGATTAATAGAGTTGCTCACAAAATCCTTCAATCTACAAAAGGTAATCCTTTGCTTATTAAAGAGGCGATAAATCTGTATTTAGAGGAAAAGGTTATTGAAAATATTGATGGCGAATGGTCTGTGAACATTGATAAATTAGACCTGATGCACCTCCCTCAAAGTGCGGGTTCAGTTTTTAAAGATCGATTAAAAAAAGTTGATAAAGAAACTCGCGAATTTCTCTGTATCCTTTCTATTATTGGAGAGCAAACCACGCTCGGATTCCTTGGGAATTTTTTTGATCTGGATAACCTCAGAAAAATAATCCGCCAGAGTGTTCAGTATAACATAATTAAAAAAGAAAAAGGAAAGATTTTGTTTACCCATCCTTTTTTAAGAGAACACTTTTATAGTTCAGTATCTGAACAGAACAAGAGAGATTGGCATAAAAAGATTGGACAGGCATTAGAAAAATTCTATGCTTCAGAAAAGATCGAAGAAATTTTACATCACTACATATGTGCTCAACTTAAAACTAAAATTAATAAGCAGGTTAGCCGACTACTCGTGCAGCCCGAGACAATTGTAAGCAGAAGCGGATTATTAAAAATCCTTTTGCAAGCGATGCCTTTTGCTAAAGAGACACCACTTGAATTTAAGTTAACCAGTGAAATTGCTGCTATTTATAAACGCCTTGGGAATTATAATAAGGCGTCTAAATATCTTAATCAGGCAGTTGCATTTACAAAAAATAAAATGGAGAAGGTTGATCTATTATATACCCTGGCTAATTTTACAGCCATAAAAGGTGAATTCACAAACGCCTTACATTTATTTAAGAAAGGGATTAATCTACTTGAAAGAAAAAGGGGAGTTATGTACGCAAGATTTCTTGGCAGAATTGGTGAGATCTACCTTCGCATGGGCAAGCTTGATAATGCATTTGAATATCTTGAAAAGGCATTAAAGATTTTAAGATTAAAAAAAGAACAAAAAGACGAAGCACTCTTTTCCTCAGTTTTAGGTATTGCCAATTTCCATCGGGGCGACCCTGGAAAAGCGCTTAATCTATTTAAAAGGGCGATCCAACTCGGCAGAAAACTGAAGAGCAATGATATACTTTCGCAGGGCTATCTGAATCTGGGTTGCCTTTTAATGAACATGAAAAAATACAAAGAGGCATTAGATTATCTTAATAAATCGATAAAAATAAAAGAGAAAATAGGCGACTGGGAAAACGTACTTGGAGCATTAATAAATATCGGCAATATCTTCATTGCTAAGGGAGAATATTCAAAGGCTTTATCGCACTTTAAAAGGGGCACTGTTATAACTGAAAAGACTAAAAACCTACCATTAAAAGCAGGCTATCACTTCCCTCTTGGTCAACTATATTATTATATGGGATCTTATACCCGGGCATTGGTTGAGTTGCAAAAATGCTTAGAGATTCAAGAGCGAATGGGTGAGAAAGTAGAAATGACGAGTGTCTTTGTGCTGTTGGAAAAAATTTATCTTGAGCAAGGGGATTATGACAATGCGATTGAGATCAGCAATAAAGGATTAAAGGTTGCAAAAGATATTGGCAATAAATTGTATGAGATAAAACTACTACACTGTTTACTACATATCTATAATGCAATTGGTGCATTTAAAAAGGTAAAAGGCTTAATAAAAATTATTCTAAAACAAGAAAACATAGATGATTTTACTAAAGCCGAATGTCTGAAACTGAGTGCAGACACGGCAATAAAAGGCAGTAGTCAGGAAGAAGAACAATTGAATGAGGCGATAAATATTGCAGCGTCAACAAAAGAAGACAGCATTGATGAAAAAAGAGAAAAATCATTTTTTTATCTCTTAACCTCTCAAACTTATCTTTTAAAACATAAATTAAAAGAGGCAAGGCACTTTTACGAAGCAGGTAATAAAAGGGCTCTCTTAATTAAACAAAATTTACCCGATGCATTATCTTTATATATCAAAGGAAGATTAGAATTTGAATCAAAGAAATATTTGGGTGCTGAGCATGCATTCCACTATTTTAAAAGGGCAAAGACACTTTTTGACAAGATGGAAATAAAAGAATACCAGTGGCGCACCAATTTCCTTTTTGGACAGTGCAAAACACAATTAGGAGAGCAAAAAGAAGCGATCTATTTGTATGAAGAGGCGCTAAAAATCCTTGAAGACCTGCATTCTTCGATTAAAAACAAAAGCCTTAAGCAGGCATTTTGGTCTCATCCTGACAGAAAAGAATTTTTTAAATTTATTGATGAATTAAGATAAACGCAGTTCGCTTCTGCATCCCACTTAAACATTATCTCCTCTCCCCTTGGAGTCTGTCGATTTGCTAGGGAGACCAAGGCGTCACCTATGAAAAAATTGCCTCTCACTTTGTTCCTCTCATTACTTCATCTCATTACATTCGATATTTTCAACATCTCATTACATTCGATATTTTCAACATCTCGCTACCCTCGATATCTACGACATCTCATTACATTCGATATTTTCAACATCTCGCTACCCTCGATATCTACGACATCTCATTACATTCGATATTTTCAGCGAGACCTTCGGCAGCGGTTTTTTCTAATGTCAAGCTGCAAGTATCGCTATAATCTCGTATCTAACGAAGTTAGAAAGAGGAAGTATTGAGATGTTGTAAATCCCGTAACGTCCTAGTGGAAGGGCACTGTTCCCAGATGATCCAAAAACACCTCGCCATTTATAACGGGGGTTAATTACTTTTTCTTGTCCACCTTATAGGTCTTTGCTAAATCCAGAGCATCTTTTACAAATTCAATTAATTTATCAATGTCATCAACCTTAGCATCAATAATCTTTTTATCATCAGGAAAAGCCAACAATTCAAAAAGTGAGATATTAAAAGCTCTGGCAATCTTTTCCAAAGAAGTGAGCGTTGGATTTTTCTCTGCTCTTTCAAGGTTACCAATAAAAGTTGGATGCAAATCAGCCTTTTCAGCTAATTGCTCCTGAGACATCTTTTTAATTTTTCTTAATTCTCTAATTCGTTTAGCGAATTTACGTAAAATAGTCTTTTTTTCCATTAGTAAATATAATCAAACAAACAAAACTTTCCACAGTCTATAGCGAATAAAACACTTGACAAAACATGCTATAGTGAATATAATTATGCGTTTTGGGATAAAAATTGAAAATAGTACATATTTATGAAGTAAAACTTATAGATGGTCAAATATATCGTGGCGAGATTGTTTATAAAGATGATAAAGTAATAAGAGTGAAATTAGCAAATGGAAAGACAATATGCTTACCTTTACATGGAATAATGTTGATTAAAGATTTAGGCTGGCAAAAACTAAAAAAATAGATGCAAGTGCATGGGCACGTTGGTATATTCTATTGGAGTTGGGTATAATGGGATCAAAGCTCTTATCAAGTACTCAACAGTGCACGATAGTATGAAAGATAAATAGCCCAATAAACCCCGCTCCTCTATGAGGGGCGTGGGTAAATTGGGCAACTACATATTACGCCCGACGCTCTTTATCTGTCTATCCCGTTTTGCTCAAATCTCTGATTTGACTACAAAAACGAGGATCCCGCTTTTTCGTAGAAAGGGCGGGACTGCCTACCGATGAAGTCTCTTTTCCCCTAATTCCCTGATCCTCTGATATCTTTCACCCTGATCTTCTAATACCCTGATATCCTTCATCCTGTTCTTCTGATACCCTGATATCCTAATTTCCCGACCCCTTCCCATCGCGTCCAGATACCAATAAAAATCTTGACTGCAAAGAGATTTTGGGTATAATTTGCGGCTTGGTTGTGAAAGGATATTAGATGTGGTTAAAAATTACATTAAAATTCGTTACTTAATATCAACTTACCAGTTGCAGTCTACTTGAGGATAGGAAAATGAAAGAATTTTTAGGGGTGCACCTCAATTCTCTATTCCTTTCGTTGATTATCTTTCTTATATTTTTCTTACTGGCTATTATATTAAAAAAGGTAGTAAGAAGGTTAACTATTCGGTTGAACGTGCCTTCCAACCTTCAGACCCTCTTTGGTAATTTAACTTTTTATTTCCTCTTTATAGTAGGTATCATTTCTGCCTTAGGAACTTTAGGAATAAATATTTCTGTCGTAATTGCCAGCATAGGATTGACTGGTTTTGCCGTAGGATTTGCCTTCAAGGATATAATTGGTAATTTCCTTGCAGGAATTTTAATACTTTTATATCATCCATTTGAAATTGGAGATTATATCAAAGTAAGCGCTTCAGAAGGGAGGGTTAAAGAGATAAACTTACGTTATACCATTATGCAAGGAAGCGATGGCGAAGAAATTCTGATCCCAAATAGCATAACATTTACAAAGGTGATCGTGGTAAAAAAGAAGGGTTAAAAGTCTTCTTTTATCCATCTCTGTTTCTCATCTCCAAGGTTTTTGCTCCTTCATTCTTTCAATCTTAAATCTCAAATCTTCAATTTGCAATTAAAAAACGCCTTCTAGCGTTGATTAATTTATATTTCTGTATAATCTGTGTTTTGCGGTCTCCGCGAGGTTTCTGCGATTTTGCGGTTGCAATTCTGTGTAATCTGTGTATTGACAGTAACAAGAAAATGAATACAATAACAGCAATGAGTGATAAGAAGAAGGGATTTGTAGTATGATAATAAACTGTAGAAAAATGCGGGATTTCGAGAAGAAATTATTGAAAAAAGAAAAAATAAATATAAAACGAAATTTCATGATTGTTGATGCCTTATATAAAGAAGCGGTTGCACTTGGTGCACTGCCATTAAAAGATCCTCTTGAGGGCATAGACATTGCTATAAAAATTGCATGGGTAGTAAACAATGTTTCAAAACCTGCTTAAAAAAATTGCACGAAGTTTAGAAAAAACTTCTATCCCGTATATGGTAATAGGTGGACAGGCAGTACTTCTCTATGGCGAGCCACGATTAACTAAGGATATCGATATTACGCTTGGCATTGACATTAGTGAACTTGATAGAGTTATGAAAGTTGTTGCTGGGCTCAAACTAAACATCCTGGTGGACAAGGTTGATGATTTTGTCAAAAAAACAATGGTCTTACCTGTGATAGACAAGAAATATGGTATTAGAGTTAATTTTATATTTTCATTCTCTCCATACGAAAAAGAGGCTATTAAAAGAGCGCAGGATGTAAAGTTTGATAAAACAACGGTGAGATTTGCCTCTCTTGAAGATGTAGTCATTCATAAAGTTATCTCTGGTAGAGCTAGAGATATTGAGGATATAAAGGCAATCCTTTTAAAAAATCCAAATTACGCTAGCCAATATATTGTCAGATGGCTGAAGGCATTTGACAGATCATTAAACGAAAACTTCTTAGAAGTTTTTAAGAAAATAGAAAAAGATATAAAATGAAACATTTCCGTCGCATTATTTATCCCGCTTGTCGTAGATATCGCTATAGTCTCGAGTCTAACGAAGTTAGAGAGAGAAACGTAGTGAGATGCCCTCGTAGCGATAGCGTACGGGGTGAGATGTTTACCACTCTACTGGGACTCTCTACTCTTCTATTAATTCTATGTTTTCTTATAAATTGCACTGGTGAACCATGGGTAGATAATGGTAAACGTTATCTGTGCCCTGAATGCAAAGACCGTCTTGTTTGGTGCACGATTGGTTCGTGTGAAAGATGCGGTGCTCAAACAAGTACTGTTTCTTACAAATATTGCTATGACTGCGCAAAAGAACTGAATTGCTGCCAGATGTGTGGGATTGAGAGGTGATGATCTTTACTGAAGTGTTACAGAATCAAGCCAATAACCATTGGCTCAATGTCCAATGTCCAGACCTGATTCCCTATATCCGCCATAACTAAGCTCTTGACAGGTGATACTATATATAGTATAATGGGGTGTGATTGACAAAAATAGTAAAATTGGTAGAAAAGATGCTCCGGTTGCCTCCGGAGATGAGATTCGCAGAGGTTACAAAAGTGCTTGAATGGTTTGGGTGGCAGTTAGATAGATCTACGCCTGGAAGTCATTTTGTTTATGGAAAAGTCGGTTTCCCATCTATCACGATACCGAAAAAACATAAAAAAGCTAAACGTAGATATATAAGTAAAATCATAGAAATATTAGATTTGGAGGAATGGTATGAGCAAAATAAAAAATGAAAAGCATAATCTTAAATATTACTTGAGCCTTCCATACACCATCAAACTTATTCCAGAAGAAGCAGGTGGTTTCTTCGCCGAGATCGAAGAATTGACTGGATGCATGTCCCAAGGAGAGACGCAAGAAGAAACACTGATCAATTTGGAACAAGCAAAAAAAATGTGGCTTGAATCGATGCTGAAAAAAAATCAGGTTGTTCCTGAACCTGAGATAACTAAAGAATATAGTGGCAAGTTTCTTCTGCGTGTTCCCGTGTCGCTGCACCGTCGCATTGCTCGCTTGGCTAAGAAAGAAGGCGTCAGCCTTAATCAGATGGCACTAACACTTTTGTCCGAGCGGGTGACTTTTAAAGAAATTAAAATTGAAATTAAAACTGCTTTATGGGAAATAAAGAGCAGAACAAAAGGAGAATACGAACTAAAACAAGAGGCAATGAAAATAGCCCAACCTGATACGGTATATGATGCCTTGTCAGAAAAAAGCAAAATACCTAAAATGACATGGAAAAAACCAGGAGTTGTAAGATCCTAAGAGGTAATAATGAAGAAGATAAAGGTTACCAAATCTGAATATAAAAAATTCATCAAAGGTTTAACGTTTGATGAAATAAAAATGACATCGCTAAAAGCGACCGTAGACAAGACCTTTGAACCTCCAGCTGGTTTGTCAATAAAGGACGAAGCAAGTTTTGAATCAATAGATGAGAAGAAAATTGAAGTAAAGCAGATCTACACACTCAAAGGAAAGAAAAAAGATGCAGATAAACCTGGGTTTGCAATTGAAATACATTATTTGCTGAAATATACACTGAAAATTCCAATGAAGAAAGCATATTTTGATATTTATAAGAACAGCAGCTTACGTTTGCTCACCTGGCCTTATTTCCGTCAATGTGTGCACCAGATGACATTGAATATGCATCTTCCTCCACTTGTTCTTGATACAATTCAAATACCGACCTAATATGGAACTTATACAGTGCCAAGAAGTCTGAACTGAGGAGAATAAAAGGTTTAGGTCCTGCTAAGATCGCCCAAATTATAGCCGCAATTGAAATTACGAAGCGCCAACTTAAAGAACAAATCATTGGCAAAAACTATGTGGAAAATGACCAGGATGTTATAGATTATCTTTCTCTATCGATGAGGGATCGAAAAGAAGAATTTTTTAAGGTCATATATTTAAATAAAGCAAATATTATATTATCCATTGATGAACTGGCAAGAGGTACTGTGGATGAAGCATCAATTTATCCACGGGAAGTAATAAAGAGGGCGTTTGATATTGGTGCCAGTGCAGTCATTTTTGTTCATAATCATCCTTCTGGCAGTATGGAACCAAGTAAACGTGATATAGATGTTACCAAAAAGCTTATTTCAGCATGCAAAGCCGTTGATATTACACCATTAGATCATATTATAGTTTCACCACATGGTTATATAAGCCTAAAGAGCAAAGGAATATTAAAGTGATTTTCTATATTGAATTATAGTTTATCTTCAGTAAAACAGTACATAAACTATAAAATCAACACAACTTACTACTTGACAAACAGTAAATTATCAATATAATTTACTATGGGTAAACACTATCATATTTTAAAGGAGCATTGCTAATGGAAAAGGTTAATTTAGAATTCTTAAAATCGCATCTCTGGAAATCCGCAGATATTCTCAGGGGACACATAGATGCAGCAGATTATAAGAATTATATTTTTGGTCTTCTTTTTCTTAAACGAATATCCGATGTGTATGAAGAGGAGGCTGAAAAGATAATGCAAAAAACAAGGGACAAAAAACTTGCATACGATGACCCTGATTACCATGACTTTTCTGTTCCCAAAAAGGCTCAATGGGATCATCTCAAATCATTAACTCACGATATAGGATCTGCAATAAATAAAGCAAATGACGCTCTCGAAGAAGAAAATCCCGAGAGTTTGGAAGATGTTCTTTCTGCAGTTGATTTTAATGACAAAGACAGGTTGCCAGATCACATACTTTCTCAACTTATCAGTCATTTCTCCAAGATTAGGCTGCGGAATGCGGATTTGGAAAAACCGGATATCTTAGGTGACGCATATGAATACTTGATAGCTCAATTCGCCTCGAGTGCAGGAAAAAAAGGCGGCGAGTTTTATACGCCTAAAGAAGTTGTCGAATTATTAGTAGACATATTAGATCCCACAGAGAAAATGAGAATATGTGATCCAGCATGCGGTTCAGGTGGTATGTTAATACAATCTGTTTACCATTTAAAAAATAAGAAACAAAATCCTAAAAACATTTCGCTCTATGGTCAGGAAATAAATGTGGGGACGTGGGCAATATGTAAGATGAATTTACTCCTACATAGTTTGCAGAATGCGCAGATTAAAAGGTGTGATACATTACGCGACCCACAATTACTGATTAAGGGTCAATTAATGAAATTTGATGTTGTGATAGCAAATCCACCGTTCTCTCTTAAAAATTGGGGGTATGAGCAGGCACAGAATGATCCTTACAAAAGATTTAGATTCGGTGTACCACCAAAGGGGTATGCAGATTATGCCTTTGTACAACATATGATTACAACTGTTAGTCCAACAGGAAAAGTTGGAGTTGTCTTACCGCACGGAGCACTGTTCAGAGGTGGCGCTGAAGGAAGAATTAGAAAAGGGATAATAGAAGAGGATTTTCTTGAAGCTATTATAGGATTACCGCCTAAGCTATTCTACGGTACTGGTATCCCTGCGTGTTTGTTTATAATTAATAAAGATAAACCTAAACAAAGAAAAGGTAAGGTTTTCTTTGCCTACGGTGCTAATGACTATTTAGAAGGGAAAAAGCAAAACAAATTACGCAGACAGGATATAGAAAAAATCGTAGATGCATTCAGGGAATATAAAACAGTACAAAAATACTGTCGTCCAGTGACACTTGATGAAATTCGTGAGAATGAATATAACCTGAATATTACCAGATATATTGATATCACAGAAGAAGAAGAGAAGATCGATATTCAGAAAGCAATAAATGAATTAAATGAATTAAAGAAGGAATACAGGAAAGTTGAAAATAAAGTTTTCAATTACTTAAAAGAACTGAATTATAAGATCTAAGATGTTTGAAGGTAAAACAGATATAGAAAAAGTGCTTATGGCACTTTCAGAACAGCTTGATGCTGCAGGAGCGAGTGTAATTGAGATAGTTGTATGTGGTGGTGCAGCCTTGAATATAATAGGATATGTGCAGCGGACTACTGAAGATGTAGATATCATAGCATTTGTGGATAAAGACGCAGATGGAAAAACTATCTTGATTAAAGCAAGGCCTCTAAAGCCTATACTTGTAGAAGCAGCCAAAAAAGTACAACGGGATTTTAATCTGAAAGAAAACTGGCTCAATGCTGGACCCGCATCTGTAATGGATTTTGGTTTACCTGAAGGGCTTATGAATAGAGTAGAAACCCGTAACTATGGTAAAAATCTTATAATACATTTACTTGGTAGATATGATCAGATTCATTTTAAACTTTATGCATCAGTAGATCAAGGTGGAAAGCATATTGATGATCTTCTGGTTTTAAAACCTACAGCAGAGGAGTTAGAAAATGCAGCTCGCTGGAGTATGACACATGACATATCTGATGGATACAAAACAGTATTGAAGAGTTTCCTTGAACAGATAGGATATAAAGATGTCGCAGATAAGCTTTAGGGAGTTCTATTTAGACAATATTCTTACTTTTCTCTGGCGGCAGTGGTCTGCTTTAGGTGTTGCCGGTGGTGCACGCGCTGAAGAAAAATGGGTTATTGATCCGGAAGCCCTTTTAATTTTTTCATTACAAATGGCTCGATATGAACCACGGCTTTTTGATGAGATACTTGATTGGCTTGTTATTAATGGGAAATGGATTGATATCCATCGCCTCCGAGGAATAACAAAAACAAATGATGAAAAAACACAAAGATTACTGAGTGTTGTTGCACATTACTTATCGCAGGAAGCAAAATCGTATCAGCGTAAATGGCATGTGCTTAGAACATTAAGAAAACTTGATTCAGATGTTCAAAATGAAATGCTTTTTCAGACGAAGCAAGGAAAACCCTACCCAAAAGCAAAAAAGGAATCCAGCATTTTTCACGATTATGGATTTTTGCGGGAAAGTTTTTCATTACGTAAAATGTCAAAATCAGTATCTGTAGTTGCAAAAAGTAATATCCGCTTCTTATTAAAAGCTCTCTTTGGCATTGGCTCACGTTCTGAGTGTGTTCTCTATCTCTTAACCCATGAAGCAGGACATCCTGCTGAGGTTGCTAATGCAATTGGAATTTCTGTAAGAGGTGCACAGGATGCTTTAATCGAACTTTCAGAGTCAGGGTTAGTGTTTACCAGATTAAAAGGGAAGAGACTGATGGAATACTGGCTTTCGCAAGAAAAATGGTGGGAGTTTCTCTTTGGTATGAATTATGAAGAAATAAAAAGACCTGTATGGCTCGATTGGATTTCATTGTATTCTGCATTGATGAATGTCTGGAACGTATTAAATGAGGTCGAAAAAAGCAAATCAGATTATATGAGAAGTTCAAAACTACGAGAGTCAATGGAGACAATAAGTCTTGAATTCGAAAAAAGCCAGCTTGTTTTACCCCCTATTCCTGGTAGAGATGTAAAACCAGCAAGATATGAAGAGGAATTTCATAATTTCATAGCAAAAGTATTAGGAGCCGGAAGTGGAGCAAGTAGATAGTCTAAAAACAGGAAAAAAATTTAAAAAAACCGAGATCGGCGAAATCCCGGTGGATTGGGAAGCTATAAAATTATCAGAAATTATTAAGTATACCAAAGGGAAAAAACCTAACCGAATTATTGATGATATCAGGGAAGGGTTTTCTCCTTATTTATCTTCGGAGTTTTTAAGGGGAAGCCGCGCGCCACAGTATGCTTCTTTATCTAATGGTATTGTGACTATAGACGATGGAGATATTATTCTATTGTGGGATGGATCTAATGCCGGCGAGTTCTTTAAAGGGAAGAAGGGTATATTGTCCTCAACAATGGCTAAAATTGAGTTAAGAACAAGAGACATTAACAATAAATACTTGTTTTATTTTTTGAAAACATATGAACATATTTTGAGTATTCAAACACGGGGTACCGGTATCCCACACGTTGATAGAGCAGTTTTTTATCAAATAAGTATCCCTCTTCCTCCTCTTCCCGAACAAAGAAAGATTGCTGAAATTTTAACTACTGCTGATGAAGCTATTGAGAAAAGCGATGAAATTATTGAGAAGACAAAAGAATTGAAAAAAGGTTTAATGCAGGAATTATTCACCTGCGGCATCGGTCACACTAAATTTAAGAAAACTAAAATTGGAGAGATTCCGGTGGATTGGGAAGTTAGTACAATTAAAAATCATACAGCAGTTATAACGAAAGGAACAACACCTAGTACTTATGGTCATCCCTATACCAACCAAGGAATTCTATTTCTCCGTATAGAAAATATAGATAAACAAGGACATATTAGTTTTAAAGAAGTCAAATATATTTCTGAAGAAACTGATAAGTTTCTTTCTAGATCTCGTTTACAAGCCGGAGATATTCTTTTTTCAATTGCAGGTGCATTAGGCCGTGTTACAGTTATTACAGAGAATCTGTTACCAGCTAATGTTAATCAAGCTCTTGCAATAATTAGACTAAACGATAACACATTAAATAAAGAATACTTAAAATATACGTTACAATCGAAAATAATAAAAACTCAGGTTAATCTCTTGGCTGCTCAATTAGCGCAAGCCAATTTAAATTTACAACAGGTTGGCGATATAAAATTCCCCTTGCCTAATACAGACGAACAAAAAAAGATTACTGAGATATTATCAACTGTTGATGAAGATATAGAAAAAGCGGTTGACAATAAGAAAAAATTAGAGACAATCAAAAAAGGATTGATGCAGGTATTGTTAACTGGGAAAAAGAGGGTAAAGGTGTAAGGAGAATTATGTAAATGGCAGAAGAGAAATTCAACGAAGATACTCTATCTGAACAACCAGCAATCGAGCAGCTGAAGCGGCTCGGTTATACTTATATCCACGGCGACCAATTTGATCCTGATTTGATTGATGATTGTGAGCGCAAGTCGCGAAGAGATGTAATTTTAGCAGAGCGTCTCAAAAAGAAATTAGCAGATATTAATCCCTATCTTACAGAAGAATCTATTAATAAAGCAATAAGAAAAATTACGCATATACAGGCTCAAACCACACTTGAGGCGAATCGTATTTTTCATAAATATTTAATATCAGGGACTTCAGTTGATCAAGACATCGGTGCTCGCAGACAAAAGCAAACAGTTAATTTTATAGATTTTGCAAATATTGAAAATAATGAGTTCTTAGTGGTTAATCAATTCTGGGTCAGAAGAGGTAAAACAACTGATAAACCTGATATAGTTATTTTCATAAATGGTATCCCTATTGTAGTGATTGAGTGTAAGAGCCCTGTTGCTAAAAATACTGGTGTTCTTAATGCGCAAGTTCAGCTAATTCGCTACCAAAAAGAAATCCCTCATCTCTTCAGGACAAATGAGATTCTTATTGGGTGTAATCTTTTTGGTGCAAAATATGGGACAATAGAAGAAGCGACTGAAAAGTACCACGAATGGAAAATAAAAAATAGCGAGAAATTACCTGATATGGCAGAACATCCGACTGTAAAAGAGATGCTCAAGTTAGGTTTGATCGATGATAAAGACCTGAGTGCACATCCTCCAATGCAGGAAGTTTTAATAGCCGGACTTCTGAAAAAGAAAAATTTGCTCGATATCATCCAAAATTTCATTGTTTTTGACTTTGATAAGGAAACGCACAAAGTTATCAAGAAGATTTGCCGCTACCAGCAGTACAGGGCAGTTAATAGAATCGTTAAGCGCGTAATTGATGAACCATACAAACGCGGAATTATCTGGCACTGGCAGGGATCTGGTAAATCTCTTATTATGGTTTTTGCCGCAGTTAAATTACGGAGGGAAGAAGAAAAATTAAAGAATCCTGTTACCTTGATAGTTACTGATAGGAGAAAAACTTGATAGGCAGATAACAGAGACCTTTCAAAACTGCAATTTCCCCAATCCGATACGGGCAAAGAGTAGAAAAGATCTGTATAATTTACTTCGTAGTGGTACAGGATGTACCATAATGACAACTGTTCAGAAGTTTCGAAAGCCGCTGGATAAACCATTATCAGAAACAAAGAATATTATTGTTATGACTGACGAAGCTCATAGAACACAATATGGCAGCTATGCCCTGAACTTGAGAAAAGCCTTACCCAATGCATGTTTCTTTGCCTTTACTGGAACGCCTCTGAATAAACGCGACAGAAATACTTATAGGCATTTTAGCCCACCGGGTGAGAAATATCTGGATAGGTATGATATGCATCAATCTAAGGAGGATAGGGCAACTGTGCCTATTAAATATCAAAGTCGTTTGGCAAATCTGCAGGTCGTGGGTACCTCCATAGATAAATTGCTTAAGGAACTTTTCCCGGAGAAATCTCCAAAAGAACTTGCTGAAATAAAAAGGCGCTATGCAACAGTTGAAACCATATTGAGTGCACCGCGAAGAATAGAGCGTATAGCAATGGACACATAGTTAATCATTATAATGAAAAGATTGCGCCCAACGGTTATAAAGCTCAGATTGTTGCATTAGATAGAAAAACAGCAATTAATTATAAAAAAGCTCTGGACAAGTTAGTCGACCCATCTTGGTCAACAGTTATTATATCCATAAACAACGATGATCCACAGGAATGGAAGGAAAAATATCGGCGTACAGCAAATGAAGAAGATCATCTAACCGGAAAGGAAGTTTTTCAGGATCCATCAGATCCTCTAAAATTTTTGATTGTTTGTGATAAGTTATTAACAGGCTTTGATGCCCCTATTCTACAAGTTATGTATTTTGATCAGAGAATGAAAGAGCATACACTCCTTCAGGCGATTGCACGCACCAATAGACCATATCCAAGAAAAAAATATGGATTGGTCGTGGATTACGTGGGAGTAGGACGAGAATTAGCACAGGCTCTGGCTATTTTTGATAAAGAGGATCTGCGCGGCATTTTCAGCGTTGATGACATAAAAAATGAAATAGCATCCTTAAAAGAATCACATGAAAAGGCAATGATTCTATTTAAAAAAGTTAAACGAGACGGAGAACCAACCGATGTCATTCAACAATGCCTTGAAATTTTGAAACCTGAAGATATACGCTCTAAGTTTGAAATGTTGTTTAGAGATTTTGCTAAAAGTGTGGATATGCTCATGCCTGATCCATGTGTTGATCCTTTCTTGAAAGACTTTAAGTTCCTTGGAATAATTCGGGAAGGCGCAAGAAATCTGTATCGTGATGATCGGTTGAGTTTAGAGAATTGTAGTAAAAAGGTCGAAAATCTTATTCATGCTCATATTAAAGACGCTGGAGTTGAAGAGATTTTAACTCCTATAAATATTACTGCACCTGATTTTGAAGAGAAACTTGATATTAAAGGAAGCACAAAAGCCAAAGCAAGTCATGTTGAAAATGCTATCCGTGAGACGATTAGTACAAAAATAGGCGAGGATCCCGCCTTTTACGAATCCCTTAAGGATCAACTTGAATCATTAATCGAAGCCGATCGCAAAAGGCGTAAAGATGAAGC